>ERZ791872.49-NODE-49-length-142280-cov-4.567059_pt1 | contig 142280 bp, 83 predicted proteins | sample MGYA00510279_ERZ791872 | MGnify/ENA primary metagenome ERZ791872 (study PRJEB30046, sample SAMN00792103) | human gut metagenome | study: EMG produced TPA metagenomics assembly of the A metagenome-wide association study of gut microbiota in type 2... | reverse complement strand
TTTCCGTATTTTTGCAGCGAAAACAAGAAGTTACTTCAATCATAAACAGTAAATAGCAAAATCATATATGAAGATTAACCATATAGACTTGGGTGAACACCCCATCCTACTCGCTCCCATGGAAGATGTGACAGATCCGGCTTTCCGCCTGATGTGTAAAAAGTTCGGAGCAGACATGGTATATACAGAATTCGTATCGAGCGATGCGCTCATCCGTGCCGTCAGCAAGACTGCGCAGAAACTGAGTATCAGTGATGAAGAACGTCCTGTCGCTATTCAGATATACGGAAAGGATACGGAGACAATGGTAGAAGCTGCCAAAATCGTGGAAGAGGCGCAGCCTGATATTTTAGATATTAATTTCGGATGCCCGGTGAAAAGAGTTGCCGGAAAAGGGGCAGGGGCAGGAATGCTACAGAATATTCCTAAAATGCTGGAGATTACCCGTGCCGTGGCAGATGCTGTGAAGATACCTGTGACGGTGAAAACCCGTTTGGGATGGGATGCAAATAACAAGATTATCGTGGATTTGGCGGAACAGTTGCAGGACTGTGGTATTGCAGCCTTGACCATACACGGTCGTACACGGGCACAGATGTACACCGGAGAAGCAGACTGGACACTGATAGGCGAAGTGAAAAACAATCCGCGAATGCATATTCCCATCATTGGCAACGGAGATGTGACTACCCCCCAACGCTGCAAGGAGTGTTTTGACCGTTACGGAGTAGATGCTGTAATGATTGGTCGTGCCAGCTTTGGTCGTCCGTGGATATTCAAAGAAATGAAACATTATTTGGAGACAGGTGAGGAACTGCCACCACTAAGCTTTGATTGGTGCATGGATGTTCTTCGTCAGGAAGTGATTGACAGTGTAAATTTGCTCGATGAGCGTAGAGGTATTCTGCACGTGCGCCGCCACTTGGCTGCAAGTCCGTTATTCAAAGGGATACCAAACTTCCGGGATACCCGCATTGCAATGCTCCGGGCAGAAACCAAGGAAGAACTGTTCCGGATATTTGAAACGATTTCCGAAAGGATGAATTCTTCGACCATAGCAGATAATTAAATGCACACAGATAAGTTGCATTTTAGGGTTCACTGTTTTCACCGCTATCGGCAGTTCATGTTCTACTTATGCGAATCAGTAATTGAAAACAAATTCTCATTCATTTCCGCACCTATTTGAACATCGGCTGCGCAAACCACTTCTTAAACATCCAAGTTGCCACCACATACAACAGAAATGCGGAGAAGAATCCTACGATAGCATCAATGACATAATGAGCCTGAATATACACGGTAGCTCCACAAAGTAACATATAGAAAGGAATCAAGCAGACAAATAACCTCTTACTTCCACGCCAGGCCATAATCATCAGAATGGTAGAAATGCCGACATGTGAACTTGGGAATGCCGCTGTAGGGCGCTCGCCTACTTGCTGCGAACCTTCCACCAGATTATAAAAGAACCCGTGCTGATATCCCGGTCCGGGAAGCAATTCCTGATGGTGATTGAAATAATCACCGATAGCAGGGAAAATCCCTTTAGATACATTATCAAATCCAATGGCAGGAAAGTAGAATTGAGGGCCTGCAACGGGAACAAAGATATAAATCAGATAATATATAAAGAAAGAAGTGACAAGCACAAAAGACATCTTTTCAAACCACTCGAACTTATAGATGAAATAGAACAACGCCACAATCAGCATCATCGGGTAATAAAAGAAATATCCCATATTAAATGCTTCACTAACCAGAAGATGCGGGAATGTATGACAGAACCAGATAGCAGGCTGCCCGTTGAAAATAAACTGTTCGGCAGTGGCAAAGACATGATCCAGATTAGGAAAGAAACGGTTGAACTCAAAAGTATCCGGATACCAATAGGAAAGCAGACTCATCTGAATGACAATACGTACAAACGCCGAGAACTTACAAGGAGCGAGGCGGTAAAGATACATCAACAGGAAAGTCATTGCAGCAATCATAGCCCTATCCAGCAACATGTGCCATGGATGATCCATCCGCTGAAACAGGAACAGAATCAATATGGAAGTCAGCAGATTATAAATCAATGTAATCTTCTCCACAGCAAACAACCCTTTCCGGGTTTCCACACGCTTAAATAAGTCTAAAGCCATCCTTCATTTTTATACCAGGCAATGGTTTCACGAACACCTCTCTCCAAATCATATTCGGGTGCATATCCCAATTCATTGATTGTCGGAGTTATATCACATTGCCAGTTGCGTTGTTTCATTATCTTATACTTATCCGAATTCAATGTACTGCTCTTTCCTGAACGCGTAGCAATAAATTCAGCGAACAAAGATATAACTTTTAGCACAATTAACGGGCATTTCATATGAAGAACAAATGGATTCCCCAATTCTTTTTGTATCAGGTCCGAAAAAGCACGACTCTTATAGACCTTTCCATCTGTCAGGAAATACGTTTTTTGGGCAACTTTCTTCTCCATTCCCAAGAAGATAGCTTTCACAATGTCTTTCACATAAACAAAAGTCAGGTCTTGGCGCCGGAATCCCACTGAGAAATCAACATGTTTCTGAATAGATTTTGCCATCAGGAAATAATCCGATTCGCGGGGACCATACACTCCCGTAGGGCGATAAATGACATAGGGAAACCCCGGAATACTCTGAATATACAGTTCCGCTTTCAACTTACTGAAACCATAAGCCGTATCAGGTGCCGGAACATCGTCCGCTTCTATCGGAGTATAATCTTTCTCACGTACAGGCCCGAATACACTAAGCGTACTTATATATATGAACTGCTTTGGAACCATATTCAGGGCTTTCAACGTGTCAATAAAATATTTGGTCTGGAGATAATTGACATAATCAAAAGTCTTCTTGTCAGAGCATTTTGTCACACCGGCACAATGGATGATATAATCAAATTTGTTGTAAGTGCCTTTATGACCGGAGAGTTGGGCACGAAGTTCGTTGGGATGCGCAAAGTCCAGTTCCAGAAAATGAATTTTCCGGTTCTTCAGATACTGTTTGCTACTGGTAGAGCGGATTCCCGCCCACACGCCATACTTCCGTTTCAACGCTTCCTCAACGATGAAGCTTCCGATAAAACCGCTTGCGCCCGTAATTAAAATACTCTCCATTATTATTTTCTAGGTTCTGCGTGAATAATTGATAAAGCATTCTCACCAAACATTCTTCTTGATAATGCCACAAAGATACAATAAATATAAAACAAAAAGCATTTTGTATTTCTCTTTAAAAAGTATTACTTCAACTTTAATTGTTATGCTACTCAAATTATAAATATAACAGTCTACCACCAAACATGAAATACAAGCCCGCACCATTATTTTTCTTCCCCCAAAGTTTCCATAAGGAAAATAATCGTCTATCTTTGTAACTACATATTTTTAAAAGACTACATTTATGGCGAAAAAGAAAGAAAAGAAAGAGAAAAAGGCCGGCAAGAGAATGAGTAAGAAAGAGCTGGCGGCGTTGTTAATAGACTTTTTCCATGCCAAACCCAATGAGACTCTAAGCATGAAATTCATTTTCTCGGAATTGCATCTCACCACCCATCCGCAGAAAATGCTATGCGTCGATATACTACATGACCTTTTGGATGATGACTATATCAGTGAAATAGAAAAGGGGAAGTTCCGCCTGAACAATCACGGAACGGAGATGACAGGCACTTTCCAACGGAAGAGCAACGGTAAGAATTCGTTTATTCCCGAAGAAGGGGGCGACCCGATATTCGTGGCCGAACGTAATTCCGCCCATGCGATGAATAACGACAAGGTAAAGATAACCTTCTACGCCAAACGGAAAAACAGGGAAGCCGAAGGAGAAGTCATCGAAATACTGGAACGTGCCAACGATACATTCGTCGGAACGCTGGAAGTTGCCAAGTCCTATGCATTCCTGGTGACGGAGAACCGCACACTTGCCAATGACATCTTCATTCCGAAAGAGAAGCTGAAAGGTGGAAAGACGGGAGACAAGGCCATCGTAAAGGTAACCGAATGGCCGGACAAGGCAAAGAACCCCCTCGGACAAGTCATAGACATATTAGGCAAAGCCGGAGAAAACACTACGGAGATGCACGCTATTCTTGCAGAATTCGGCTTACCGTATGTATATCCGAAGGCCGTAGAGACGGCTGCCGACAAGATTCCGGCTGAAATCTCTGCCGAAGAGATTGCCAGACGCGAGGACTTCCGCAAAGTGACAACCTTCACCATCGACCCGAAAGACGCCAAGGACTTCGACGACGCGCTCTCTATCCGTAAACTTAAAGACGGCCTGTGGGAAGTAGGCGTACACATAGCCGACGTGACACATTACGTAAAAGAAGGCGGAATCATCGACAAGGAAGCCGAGAAGCGGGCAACTTCCGTTTACCTCGTAGACCGTACCATCCCGATGCTTCCCGAACGTTTGTGTAACTTCATCTGCTCACTCCGTCCGAACGAAGAAAAGCTCGCTTTCTCCGTCATCTTCGACATCACCGAAAAGGGAGAAGTCAAAGACTCACGCGTCGTGCATACAGTTATCAATTCCGACCGCCGCTTCACCTACGAAGAAGCGCAGCAGATTATTGAAACCAAAGAAGGCGACTTCAAAGAAGAAGTGCTCATGCTGGACACCATTGCGAAAGCACTTCGCGAGAAACGATTCGTGGCAGGAGCCATCAACTTCGACCGCTATGAAGTGAAATTTGAAATCGACGAGAAAGGAAAACCCGTCAGCGTATATTTCAAAGAATCGAAAGACGCCAACAAGCTTGTGGAAGAATTCATGCTGCTTGCCAACAAGACCGTGGCTGAAAAGATAGGGCGTGTACCCAAGAACAAGAAGCCCAAAGTGCTTCCTTACCGTATCCACGACCTGCCCGACCCCGAAAAGTTGGAGAACCTGTCGCACTTCATCGCCCGCTTCGGCTACAAAGTACGTACAAGTGGAACAAAGACAGACATATCCAAATCCATCAACCACCTGCTGGACGATATTCACGGAAAGAAAGAAGAGAACCTGATAGAAACCGTGTCCATCCGCGCCATGCAGAAGGCACGTTACTCCACGCATAATATCGGTCACTACGGACTGGCATTCGATTACTATACGCACTTCACCTCGCCCATCCGCCGATTCCCGGACATGATGGTACATCGACTGGTAACCAAATACATGGACGGTGGACGCAGCGTATCCGAAGCCAAGTATGAAGACCTCTGCGACCACAGTTCGAACATGGAACAAATAGCAGCCAATGCCGAGCGCGCTTCCATCAAATACAAACAAGTGGAATTCATGAGCGAACGACTGGGACAGATTTACGACGGCGTCATCTCCGGCGTCACCGAATGGGGACTATACGTCGAACTGAACGAGAATAAATGCGAAGGCCTCGTACCTGTCCGCGATTTGGACGACGACTATTACGAATTCGACGAAAAGAACTACTGTCTCCGCGGACGTCGCAAAAACAAGATATACAGTTTGGGGGACGCTATCACCGTCCGTGTGGCACGTGCCAATCTGGAGAAGAAACAGCTCGACTTCGAACTAATTGAAAAATAACGAAAGTCGCTGTCATTAGCTTTGCTCAAAACATGCTTTGATTTTTAGTTCAAAGTATAGTCAGACAGCCACAGAGGAAGGAAGAATCCGCTCTTCATATGAACATCAAGAGCTGATTCTTCACTACACTTGAATGACAGCGGCTACGTTCCATCCTAATTATCAAGATAACTCAGAATCTATGAAAACCCTTATTATCGAAGACAAACAACGAATCGAATCCATTATCCTTCACTGCGATGCCTGTTTTGTAGGCATCACAGACCTGGAAGGTAATCCATACGTAGTTCCGATGAACTTCGGTTATGAAAACGGCGTCATCTACCTTCACTCCGGCCCCGAAGGCGGTAAAATAGAGATGCTGGAACGCAACAACCATGTCTGCATCACCTTCAGTCTCGGACACAAACTCGTCTACCAACACGAGAAAGTAGCTTGCAGCTACAGCATGCGTTCCGAAAGCGTTATGTGTCGCGGGAAAGTGGAGTTCATCGAAGATATGGACGAGAAACGCAGCGCATTGGACATCATCATGCGTCATTACACGAACAATGAATTCAGCTACTCCGACCCGGCTGTCCGCAACGTCAAAGTGTGGAAAGTAGCGGTAGAGCAAATGACAGGAAAAGTATTCGGCCTTCGTGCCGATGAGAAGCCATGAAACGGTTTCTGATTTTCTGCTTACTTGCCATCACCCTTCTGTTACCTGTTTTTCCCATTCCCTCGCAATCAGAAAAGCAGGTAAACAGTCATTCTTTTACCTATCAGTATCTCACCACTAAGGAAGGGCTGAGCAACCAGCGCGTCTTTTCCATCCTCGAAGACAAGAAAGGCTTCATCTGGATTTCCACCCGTTCGGGCGTAGACTGCTTCAACGGCAGAAACGTGAAGAACTACAACCTCTTCGGAGAAGACATCATCGTGGACGGAGCCGGTCGCATGATTTACCTGACCAAAGACTTGCACGAAACACTTTGGGCATACACAAGCGCCGGCAAAGTATTCAAATACGACCCCATATCCGATGCTTTTACACTCGAGATTGATGTAGCCGAACTGACTGAAAGCGGAATCCTATTGAACGACCTCTTCATAGATTCGTCCGACCGTTTCTGGTTCGGACTAAAAAACGGCCTGTTCCGCTACGCCCATTCCAGCGGCAATATAGAGAACATATTAAAAGGGAAATGCATCAATTCCATACACTTCTCCCCGGCAAACGAAGTCCTATACATCGCCACCACCGAAGGACTTTACGAACGCAACCCGCAGAACGGAGAAATCACTTCCACATTGCCCGATTTCTACGTCCAGTCCGTATTCTACGACTCTGCAACATCTCTTCTGTGGATAGGGACGTTCAATTCCGGAATAAAAGTGCGGGATACCCGCACGGAAAACTACCTGTCCAATGAAGCACTGAACCAGTTGCCGCACCTTCCTTACCGTTCCGTCATTATTTACGACGAACAAACGCTACTACTAGGGATAGACGGAGCAGGTGTCTGCGCAGTCACCCGCGACGCAAAAGCCTCATGGTCTTTCCTCAACGCCAATCAGGAAGAAGAAGGCGAACTGAAAGGCAACGGCATCTATGCCCTCTGCAAAGACAGCTCTTCCAACCTATGGATTGGAAGCTACACAGGCGGTGTCGCTTGTGCCAACCCGAAAAGATATTTCTTCGAACTCACCCGGCACGAATACAAAAACCCGCAATCACTGACGAACAACCACGTCAACGCAATTCTCGAAGACAACGAAGGTGACCTGTGGTACGCCACCAATCAGGGTATCAGCGTACACCTGACAAAGTCCGGCAACTGGAAACACTTCCTGAAAGAAAACGTATTCCTCACACTCTGCAACGACGGAGACGGCAACGTATGGACAGGCGGTTACGGCACAGGCGTGTATTGCCTCAACAAACACACAGGTATCCGCCGCCACCTCACCACCGACCAATCGGGCACGCTGACCACCAACTATATCTACTCCATCCTGAAAGATGAAAACAACAAAGACCTGTGGCTGGGCGGCATGTACGGTAATCTTGTCAGATACACTCCATCCCAAGCGGGAAAGGCAGAAGAATTCACATCATACGACATCACGCTCATAAACTCGATAACCCAAGTCAACAAAGACACCCTGGCACTGGCCACAGCCAACGGCCTTTATCTATTGGACAAGCAGACGGGGAACTTCCGCCAATACTTCACCTCGCCTTCCAACGCCGACACCCGCAGCAACAGCTTCATCTATTCCATGTACTTCCCCGCCCCCGACAAAGTATGGTTCGGTACAGACGGCGGCGGTATCAATCTGCTTGACCTGAAAACCGGAAAAGCCGTCACCTACTCCACCGCAGACGGACTGCCTTCCAACTACGTCTACAGCATCCTGCCCGACAACAAAGGACATCTATGGCTCAGCACCGACAAGGGACTGGCTTACATCACCCCTTCCCCCACACCTGAAATCACCAACATCGGCTTCCTCGACGGACTGGCAAACGAATTCAACTTCATGTCCTACACCCGCCTGAGAAACGGTGACTTCGTCTACGGAAGCACCAACGGCGCCATACGCTTCAATCCGGAGAACTTCACCCGTCCTCTCTACGAAGCCCCCTTACACTTCACCTCTTTCGAAGTGCCGCAGAAATCACGCGAAAAGACCGAAGAGAAGAAGATACAATTCAACCGCATGCTGAACGAAGGAAAGACAATCCGACTGAAATACAACGAGAACTCATTTCTCATTTCCTTTATCTCCGTCTCCTACCAGTATCAGCAGGACATTCAATACAGTTACCAACTGAAAGGCTTCGAACAGAACTGGAGTGCCCCAACCAAGGAACTTGGTATCCGATACACCAACATTCCCCCCGGCGACTATACTTTCCACGTGAAAAGCATGAGCAAGAACGGCGGTCAGCAACTGGACGAGCAAACCATTCGCATACACATAGCGCAGCCCTACTGGAACACTGCATCCGCCTGGCTGATATACATCATCCTGCTGGCGGGAATCACCTATTTCGTATGGCGTTTCTTCGCCAACAAAATGGAAAAGAAGCACTTCTCCGAAAAGATACAGTTCTTTATCAACACCGCCCACGATATCCGCACCCCGGTGACGCTTATCATGGCTCCCCTCGGCGACCTGAGCAAAGAAGAAGGGCTCTCCAAAGAAGGAAAAAGATACCTGCAAATCGCCCGCAAGAACACAGAGAAGCTGTACAACCTGATAACGCAGCTACTCGACTTCCAAAAGATAGACACCACCCACCTCACCCTGCAAGTAGCCGAATACGACCTGAAATCGTACTTACAGGAAAAGGTTCTCAACTTTCAGACACTCTGCGAAAGCAAGCAAATCCATATGCAACTGCTTCTGCCCGATTCTCCTATCTCCCTTTGGATGGATAAGGATAAAGCGGATAAAATCTTCGACAATCTTTTCTCGAACGCAGTGAAATATACTTCCGCTGATGGAGAAATCACCATCAAGGTAGAACAGAACGACAAGAAGATAACCATCGCAGTGAAAGACAACGGTATAGGTATCCCGCGCAAAGCGCAGCGTTATATCTTCTCCAACTTCTACCGTGCCGAAAATGCTGTCAACTCCAAAGAAACGGGTAGCGGTATCGGTCTGCTCCTTACCCGCCGTCTTATGAAACTGCACAAAGGACACATCTCTTTCAGCAGTAACGAGGGAGAAGGTTCCACCTTCCTGCTCACTTTCCGCAAGGGGAACCGGCATTTGGCAAGATACATTGTCCCTGCCCGGATAGACACTTCCATCCTTCCCACAGCAGAACCGGTTACGGAAGTCATCGAACCGTCCGACTTATTATCCGACTTTCCTGACTTGTCCGACACCGACACTAACAACAACCTGCAAACGGATAAATCCAAGGAACGGATTATGATAGTAGAGGATAACGACGAACTCCGCTTCTACCTCAAAAAGACATTCGCGCCTATCTATTCCGTCATTGACAAGCCCGACGGCGAATCGGCTCTCGAATACTTAAAAGATAAATCCGTGGAACTGATAATCTCCGACGTCATGATGCCGGGCATTCAGGGGGACGAACTCTGCCGCCGTATAAAATCGGACTTCGCCACCTCGCATATCCCCGTCATCCTGCTGACGGCCAAGACAGAGAAAGATGCCATCCTCGAAGGACTGGAAAGCGGTGCGGACGACTACCTGACGAAACCTTTCGACACGGAAATCCTAAAGACTAAAATCAAAGGAGTATTGCAGAACCGCAAAATTATGCGGGAGTATTTCCTCTCTCATTCGCTCAGTCCTGTTCCTGCTGCCGCTACTCCAAACGAAGAAAAAGAAAACGCAGAATGTGCCGCCAGTCTCTTGTCCCCCATGGACAAGGAATTTCTCGAACGCTGCACCAGACTCGTCACGGAGAACCTGGCAAACCCGGACTTCACCATCAACCAACTCTGCCGCGAAGTAGCACTCAGCCGCACCCTGTTCTACGAAAAGCTGAAAGCCCTGACAGGACAAGCGCCCACCGAGTTTATCAAGCTGCTGCGTATGACGGAAGCTGCCAACCTATTGAAACAGCAGATTCCGGTACAAGAAGTCGCCCTCTTGGTAGGCTTCACTGATGCAAAGTATTTCAGTACGGCATTCAAGAAGCATTATGGGGTTTCTCCAAGCAAGTTCCTCTAACACACAATTCATTTTTCATGCGAGTTTAGCTCATCTTGTTTCAATATAATCCAATAACTTAGGATATACACTCCCCAAAAAAAGTTTGCACGATTTTACCCTCATACCCTCATAAATCTCCTCAAATCCCTTATTCATCGTAACTTCAACTATGAGAGCAAGTCATATTAGCACCCTGATAGTAAAAGTTACCCTAAGGGTTGTATCACCCAAAGTCCCTACGAAACATAGGATATACTACCGCTATACTTCCATTATCCCGCCTTTATTCTTACATTAAGTCACCGATATAGTTAGTTTACCACGGCCGTGGTAACTATTCGTCACAGCCATGAAGAGTTCTCGTCACGGCCGTGGTAAGAAGTAACCACGGCCGTGACAAATGAATGATATCGGTGACTTAACGTATGAACAACGGGGAGATAACAGATTCATTCCTACTTCATAGCTTAAGTTTCCCTATACATCATAGCCAGAGAACCCACATTAGAATACAACAAACATAAAAGATACCCCAAACAAGTACCTCTAATGCTACCGATAGGGTATAATCTGCACTTTCAAGAAAGCCATTATCCTCGAAAGGGTATAAATCTAAATAGAATTACTGCCTTAACACCTGAAATAACATATCACATTCTCCCGGTTTCCGCTGTTTATTCCACCATTTTCACTATACTTGCAGCACAAAAAGGGTGGGAAAACGCAATTCCGATAGTTTTTCAACCTATTCCGATAGCTTTCAAACCTGGCTAGAGGGGGTTACGTCCTATATTTGCGACGTAAATCAACAATCTAATATCATAATTAAGATGAAAAAGCAGTTAACCCTAATTCTCTGTCTGTTGCTATTCATACCTATATATGGATACGCGGAAGACGAAGTAACCCACCAAGTTGTACAGCAGACTTCCAAAGTGAAAGGTACAGTCACGGATGAGCAAGGCGAACCTCTGATAGGAGCCAGTATCGCCGTCAAAGGTACTACGCAGGGAGTCATCACCGATTTCAACGGTCAGTTCAGTATTGATGCTTCCAAAAGCGCTACATTAATAGTAAGTTATGTAGGTTACCGCTCCGAGGAAGTACAGGTAAAAGGACAATCCAACCTTAAAATTGTCTTGAAGGAAGATAGTAAAATCATCGACGAAGTAGTGGTTACCGCATTGGGTATCAAGCGCGAAAGGAAAGCGCTCGGTTACTCCATCGGTGAGGTGAAAGGCGAAGAACTGGAAAAAGCCAAGGAGACGAATGTCATCAACTCACTGGCAGGCAAGATTCCGGGACTGGTTATCAGCCAGACTGCCGGCGGGCCTTCCGGTTCGTCCCGCGTCATCGTTCGCGGTAGCACGGAAATGACGGGAAACAACCAGCCGCTTTATGTAGTGGACGGAGTGCCTTTGGATAATTCCAATTACGGAAGTGCCGGACAGTATGGCGGTTATGACTTGGGAGACGGTATCTCAAGCATCAATCCGGACGATATTGAAAGCATGTCCGTATTGAAAGGGCCGGCAGCTTCGGCACTGTATGGTAGCCGCGCATCTCACGGTGTGATTCTTATCACTACGAAGAAAGCAAATACCAAGAAGAAATTCGCGGTGGAGCTGAACAGTACCACTACTTTCGAGAAGCAGTTGACGAAATGGGACGATGTACAGTATGTATATGGCCAGGGAACCGGCGGACGCATCAACGGTACGGACGACCAGTATTCGTCCAACAAGAACTGGGGGCCTAAAATAGACCCGGGGCTGAATCTGACTTATTTCGACGGAGTGACCCGCCCGTATGTAGTCATTCCCAATAATATCGACGGTTTCTTCAGAACCGGTATGACTACAACGAATACAATCGTTGTCAGCACGGTGAAAGACGATACGGGTATCCGCGCCACTTACACGGATATGCGCAACAAGGACATTCTTCCCAATACAAAGATGAGTCGCAACACTCTGAACCTGCGTGCCAACACCACGATAAACAAAAAGGTAGACCTCGACTTCAAAGTGACCTACACCCGCGAGGACGTAAAGAACCGCCCCGCCCTGTCCGACCACCGCGCCAATCCTGCGAAGAACCTGATGTCGTTGGCAACAACCTACGACCAGAAATGGCTGCGCGACAACTACAAAGACGCCGACGGCAACTACTACGACTGGAACGGACGCGACGTATGGAACCTTAACCCTTACTGGGTGCTCAACGAAATGACGAACGAATCGGGAAAGGACAAATTCATGGGTTCGGCACTGGTACGCTACAATGTTAACGAGCACTTCAAGATTCAGGTGACCGGTGGCGCAGACATCAACCTCATGAACTTCGAGGACTATGCCGCCCCGTCCTCACCGGGATTTGAACAGGGACAGTTGCAAATCAGCGACTTCAAGAACCGGATGTACAACGTAGAAGCACTGGCTATCTACAACAACAGCTACAAGAAGTTCGACTACGGCGTAACCATCGGCGGAAACATCTATAAAGTAGACAACAAAACCCAGATTGTGACTGCTAAAGAGATGGTAATGCGTGACGTAATCGCCCTGCAAAGTTTCACAAGCAAGGAAATCACCGAAGGAACCTATCGCAAACAGATTAACTCGCTCTACGGTTCTGTCAACCTCGCCTACGGTAACTTCGTCTACCTTGACGCAACGCTGCGCGGCGACCATTCGTCTACCTTGCCTTCGGGAAACAACACCTATCTGTACCCGTCGGTATCAGGCAGCTTCCTGTTCTCCGAATTCTTCAAAATCAATCCGACGATACTTCCTTACGGTAAGGTCAGAGTTTCATGGGCACAAGTAGGTAGCGACACCGACCCTTACCAACTGGGATTGTCCTACGAACTGTCTCCCAAGAACTATGCGGGCTATGCATTGTCACAGATTGCCAATACCACCATCCCGAACAAAGACCTCAGACCGACCAAGACCAACTCCGCCGAAGTGGGACTGGAACTGAAATTCCTGAAAAACCGTATCGGACTGGACTTCACCTACTATACCCAAAAGAGCAGCAACCAAATCATGCGTCTGAACACTACCGGAACTTCCGGCTACAACTCCATGCTGATTAATGCCGGAGAAATAGAAAACAAGGGTATAGAAATCGCATTGAACACACGCCCCATACAGACGAAGGATTTCTCGTGGGACTTGAACATCAATTTCTCAAAGAATAGTAACAAGGTAAAAAGACTGGCTTCAGGCATTAAGGAATTTGAATTGGAATCGGCACGCTGGATTAACGTGAAAGTGGCTGCCGTAGAAGGCCAGAACTACGGTTCTATCCTCGGCAAAGACTTCTTGAGAAACGATGCCGGACAGATTATCGTAGACGCCACCACGGGACTCCCGAAAGTGACGGAAGACCTACGGGTACTGGGCAACGCCACATGGGAATGGACAGGCGGTATCACCACCAACCTGACTTACCGTGACATCTCCCTGTCCGCCATCTTCGACATCAAGGTAGGAGCAGACGTTTACTCCATGTCTTCCCGCTCTTCCTACATGACAGGAAAGGACAAGGCAACCCTTGCGGGACGTGACGGCTGGTACGAATCGGAAGAAAAACGCCTGCAAGCCGGAGTGACGGAAGCCAAATGGGAAGCGACGGGCGGTTATCTCGTAGACGGAGTCATAGAGATGGCAGACGGAAGTTTTGTGGAAAACAAGAAATTCGTAGACCCCGAAGTATATTGGAAACACATAGCCGACCAGACTCCGGTTCCGTTCATCTACGACAACTCTTACGTAAAGGTACGCGAAATCACACTGGCTTACCGTTTACCCAAAAGGTGGGTAAGCAAAGTATTTGATGCCGTATCCGTATCGTTCGTGGCGCGCAATCCGTTCATCATCTACAAGAACGTGCCGAATATCGACCCTGATTCCAACTACAACAACGGTTCGGGCATGGGACTGGAATACGGCTCGCTGCCATCCAGAAGAAGTTATGGTTTCAACGTTAACGTAAAATTCTAATAAGTAAGCAATCATGAAAACAATCTATAAAATAACTTTCGGTATCCTATGTATATGCAGCCTTCTGCTAGGAGCCTGCACCGACTTCGAGGAACTGAATACAGACCCTTCCAAGTCTTCGTCTACCGACCCGAATCATCAACTTTCCATGATTCAGTTGCAAACATGCGGACACTGGCAGATGTGCCAGCCCTATCCTTTCTATCTCGCAGCCTTCGCGCAATATATGCAGGGCGACTGGAACACCACCAACTACGGCGGACAGTATCGCAAGAATGACGCGGAAATGGGAAATACATGGAATCTGATGTATCCGGCGCTCATCAAGAATATTGTCGACATTCTGGATAAGACCAAAGACAATGAAAAAGAGGTCAACATCCACTCCGTAGCCCGTATTTACAAGGTATATCTTTTCTCCATACTGACGGATATGTACGGCGACTGCCCTTACTTTGAAGCCGGAAAAGGCTTTATCGACGGCAATGTAAAGCCCGCCTACGACAAACAGGAGCTGATATACAAAGACTTCCTGAAAGAACTCGGCGAAGCGGCGGAAGCCCTGACTGCCGACGGCGACAAAGTGACGGGGGACATTATCTATCAAGGCAACATTGACAAATGGAAACGTTTCGCCAACTCCCTACACCTTCGCTATGCCATGCGTATCGTGAACGCGGAGCCGGAACTTGCCAAACAGGAAGTTATCAAAGCCATTTCCCAAGAAGCCGGATTGATGCAATCCGCTGCCGACGATGCTCTGATTGCCTACACCGACATCGTTGACTGGGCATCCGATGAATACCGCAGAAACGGGCTTGCCCAAATGTGGCGGGGACGCGAAGCGTATCCTACTGCTTATATTTGCAGCACCTTCTGGAAACAACTGGACGCTACTTCCGACCCGCGGCAGTTCGTATTCGGACGTTGCTATGACGAAAGTTCGGCCAACAATCCATTCGGACGCGTAGACTTGACAGAAGAAATGATTGCTACGGAAGCAGCCCAATTCCAACCGTGCAACCCCGGATACTTCTGGTATAGCAACGGCACATGGCCGCAAGGTTACTGGAGCCAACTGACCAACAAATGGCAGGATAAAGCTACCCGTCCGCAACTCAACAATATTTTCCTGAAAGGCGATATGCCCGGAGTGGTAATGACATACGCAGAAGTCGAGCTATTGCTGGCAGAAGCCAAAGCCCGTTGGGCAGGTGAAATCACAACAGGAGCAGACGCTTCCGCACACTATGAGAACGGCGTGCGTGCCGCCATCCACTTCCTTGAGAAGTTCGGAGCGAAGGCTTTTGACGAACAGGCTATCGACACCTACTTGCAGGCCAACTCACTCCCCGCCGGCGGACTGGACGCGCAACTCACCGCCATCAACACCCAACTGTGGATTCTACACTTCAACAATATCCCCGAAGGATATGCCAACTGGAGAAGAACGGACATTCCCGTACTGCTTCCTTCGCCCCACTACGGAGCAGTGACGATTGATTCGCAGACTACGCCGTTGCGTCTCTGCTATCCGCTGTTCGAGAGTTCGTACAATCCCGAAGGTTATCAATCCGCCATACAGGCGATGGGCGGCAAAGATGACTGGAACTCACCCGTATGGTGGGACAAATAAAACCTGATAAGCAACAATAAAAAGTAAAACGATTATGAAAAGAATTCTATTTATATGCACATTACTGGTATCACTGTTTGCCATAAGCGGTTGCAGTGATGATATAGACACTCCGGTACTGACCACTGACGAATATCCGCGCATATTGGGACGCTGGCCGGACAAGCAGGAAGACGGCACGCTTGGGAAATTCAGTATCCCACTGAATCAGGTACTCAATATTAACGTACAATACACGCCTGCCGAACTATGCGAAGGCACATGGTATCTGGACGGAAGAGAAATCCACAAAGGCGTAGGATGGACATACGTACCTTCAACCATCGGTACTTTCCATCTCGAACTGATTGTCAAGACACCGACCAAGGAAACCAGCCGTGAAGCCACTATCGAGGTGACCGAACCAACGGAAGAAGCAGAATAAACCATTAAAAGTAAGAATTGTATGAAAAAAAGACTTATAATCTATCTGGCCTCTCTGTTTGCATGCCTGATAGCATCCTGTTCCGAGAAAGAAGAAACAGCCAACGGCGGCGGTGAACCGCAAAGTTATATTCCCTTTGCCATCAGTAAAGGGGTCAATATCAGCAACTGGCTGTCGCAAAGCGACGTCCGCGGCGAAGAACGGAAAAACTATTTCACGGAAGCGGAAGTACAACAATTGGCGGGGTTCGGCTTCGACCATATCCGCCTACCGGCAGACGAGGAACAACTGTTCACCGAAGACGGGCAAAAGATTCCGGAAGCCTTCGAACTGCTACACAACGCTATCAAATGGTGTGAGAAGGCAAACATGAAAGTGATTGTGGACATGCATATCTTACGGTCGCATCACTTCAACAACAACGAAAGCGGTGAGCCAATCAAAAGCTTCTTCGACACATTCGAGAATGGAGCGACTTCCTACTGGTACTCTACTCAAGGTTCCAGCGTAACGGTTCAGGTTGTCGACAACCCGGAAAAGGATGCTGTTAATTCTAGTGACAAAGTACTCTATATCAACAAGCAAAACTCCGGTTTTGACTGGCCTGCGGGACAAAAGGGCGGCTTTGAACTGCCAATCGGCCCCGGAAAGACTCAGTTCAAATACTTGCGGATGAAGTTCCGCAAAGATAAGGTAAGCACCATGACCGTGGTTCTGACAGACCAGAACAATAAGGACTACTATACCGGCTACGCAAACCAGGAAGCTAACAAATGGGAAGAAATAGCCGTCGAGCTTCAAGGCAAAATGGATGGCATCTGTACAAAGATTACCCTTCGACCGGACAATACAGAAGGTGTGCTGTATATTGATGATGTCTTCCTTTCAGACAGCCCGACAGGTGACAATATGGAACTGGCTCCCGAAAGCACCTCTTCCGTTCCCAAGCTTTGGACGGATAAGGACGCCCAATATAAGTATCTCGACCTATGGAAATCGCTGGCAGACGAACTGAAGGACTATCCGAACGACCTGGTAGCTTACGAACTGCTGAACGAACCGGTAGCCCCCTACTCTTCCCAGTGGAATTCCCTGTCGGCACAGTTGATTAGAGAACTCCGCCTGACGGAGCCGGAACGCAAACTTGTCATCGGCTCCAACAAATGGCAGGGAGTGAATACCTTCGGCGAACTGACTGTTCCTGCCAATGACCCGAACATTATCCTGAGCTTCCACTTCTACAACCCGCATCTTTTCACGCATTATAAGGCGGAATGGACGGACATGAAGAACTTGAACGTAGCGATTCATTATCCGGGCGAACTGATTGCACAGGAAGAGTACGCCCAGTTATCGGATGACGACAAGAAAATTGTCGACCCGTATATGGGCACGTATAATCGGGCTGTCCTTGAATCGCTGGTGCGCAAGGCTATGAACCAGGCCGGCAAATATGGATTACAGTTGCATTGCGGAGAGTTCGGCTGTTACAACAAGACACCGAGAGCGGATAAAATAGACTGGTTGCAGGACGTTATCTCTATCTTCCGTGATAATAATATTGCTTATTCTTACTGGGAATACAAGGCGGGATTCGGCTTCTGCAACAGCAAAGGCGAAGTGACCGACCAAGAAGTTCTCAATTTATTAACCAAATGACACAACACCACTATTTTTTATGCGTAACATATTTATAACAATGGGAATTAGTTGCATGATGGGACTTTCCGCAGCATCCTGCCAGAGTGGGGATAAAGACTACACCAATCCCGATTTACCTGTATCTGAGCGTGTATCCGCCTTAATGTCTCAAATGACATTGGAAGAGAAAGTAGCCCAAATGTGCCAATACGTAGGATTGGAGCACATGAAGAAGGCAGAAAAGGACATGTCCGCCGAGGACTTGAAGCACAGCCATTCACAGGGATTTTATCCCGGACTGCACTCTTCGGATGTAGAGGAGATGACAAAGAAAGGAATGATTGGCTCGTTCCTGCACGTCGTGAAAGCGGAAGAGGCCAACTATCTGCAATCACTGGCACAGCAGAGCCGTCTGAAAATTCCGCTCCTGATTGGTATTGACGCCATTCACGGAAACGGTCTGTATTGTGGTTCAACCATTTACCCCACTCCTATCGGACAGGCCGCCACGTTCGACCCTGCGCTCATTGAACGGATGTCTCGTGAGACGGCTGTCGAAATGCGTGCCAGCGGCATGCACTGGACGTTCACCCCGAACGTGGAAGTTGCCCGTGACGCCCGTTGGGGACGTGTGGGCGAGACATTCGGAGAAGACCCTTATCTGGTTGGACAGATGGGAGCGGCTACCGTACGCGGATTTCAGACGAAAGACTTTACGGGCGATGATAAGGTTATCGCCTGCGCCAAGCATCTTGTAGGCGGCAGTCAGCCTGCCAACGGAATCAACGGTGCGCCTGCCGAATTGTCGGAAAGAACGCTGCAAGAGGTATTTTTCCCGCCTTTCAAGGATTGCCTGGAAGCAGGGGTGTTTACGGTAATGACGGCTCATAATGAGTTGAACGGGATTCCTTGTCACGGAAGCAAATATCTGATGACGGAAGTGCTGCGCAACCAGTGGAAGTTTGACGGGTTCGTAGTCAGCGACTGGATGGACATTGAACGTATGCACGACTATCACAGCGTGGCAGAGACGCTGAAAGACGCTTACCGGATAAGCGTAGACGCGGGAATGGGGATGCATATGCACGGGCCGGAGTTCTACGAAGCCATCATCGAGTGTGTACACGAAGGAAGCATCTCCGAAAAGCAGGTAGATGCCGCTGTATCCAAAATACTGGAAGCCAAGTTCAGGCTCGGACTATTCGAGAATCCGTTTGTCGACTTGAAGAAGAAAGATGAAACCGTATTCAACGCGGAACATCAGAAAACGGCATTGGAAGGGGCACGGAAGTCCATCGTCCTGCTGAAGAATGAAGGTAATATGCTGCCGTTGGAAGCCTCTAAATACAAGAAAGTATTCGTCACCGGACATAATGCGGACAATCAGTCTATCCTGGGAGACTGGGCTATGGAGCAGCCGGAAGAGCATGTCACTACTGTGTTGGAAGGCCTGAAAGCTATCAGTCCCGAAACGGCTTACAACTTCCTCGACTTGGGCTGGAATGTCCGTTTATTGTCCGACAGCCAGATTAAGGATGCAGTGCAACGGGCACGCAACTCTGACTTGGCAATTCTTGTGGTAGGAGAAAACTCCATGCGTTACCACTGGAACGAGAAGACTTGCGGAGAGAACAGCGACCGTTACGAGCTTTCTTTGCCGGGACGTCAGCAGGAATTGGTGGAAGCCGTAGCGGCTACGGGTGTTCCGACGGTGGTGATACTTGTCAACGGCCGCCCGCTAACTGCCGAATGGATTGCCGAAAATATGCCTTGCATCATCGAAGCATGGGAGCCGGGAGTGGCAGGCGGACAGGCATTGGCGGAGATTCTCTACGGAAAGGTGAACCCGAGTGGCAAACTGCCGATTACTATTCCAAGAAGCACCGGACAGATTCAATGTATGTACAATCATAAATTTACCAACCATTGGTTTCCGTATGCAACAGGAAATTCATTACCTTTGTACGAGTTTGGTTACGGTTTGAGTTATACGACGTACAAATACGATAATCTCAAACTGTCTGAAGCGGCAACGACTCCCGACAAAAGCGTGGAAGTAACCATAGACGTCACGAATACCGGAAAGATGGACGGTGAAGAGACTGTACAGCTTTATATCCGCGACGAATATAGTTCGGCTACCCGCCCTGTGAAAGAGTTGAAAGACTTTGCCCGCATACCTTTGAAGGCGGGGGAAACGAAACAGGTTTCGTTTACTCTTACTCCCGAAATGCTGTCGTACTATGACGCTGATATGCACTACGGTGTAGAGAAAGGGACTTTCAAGATTATGGTGGGAGCTTCTTCAAGGGATACCGACCTGCAAAGCGTTATACTTACAGTGAAATAGAGATAGATATGAAGAAATTACTATGTGGACTCACCTTGTTCTTATCTGCCGGCAGCCTTTTTGCCGGCAGTAGCCTCGCTAGTAACAACCTTACCGGCAACAAGCCTGCGGGCAACGCAAAGGACATGTACAAAAAGACTTGGATTGACTTTAACAAGAACGGAGTAAAGGATGTATATGAAGACCCTGCCGCTCCCATCGAAGCCCGTATTGCCGATTTGCTTTCGCAGATGACGCTGGAAGAGAAGACTTGCCAGATGGCTACCTTATACGGTTCGGGACGGGTGTTGAAAGATGCCTGGCCTACCGCCGGATGGTCACAGGAAATCTGGAAAGACGGTATCGGGAATATTGACGAGCAGGCAAACGGACTGGGAAAGTTCGGTTCCGAAATTTCTTATCCGTATGCCAATAGCGTGAAGAACCGCCACACTGTTCAGCGTTGGTTCGTAGAACAGACTCGGCTGGGTATTCCTGTCGATTTTACGAATGAGGGAATACGCGGATTATGTCATGACCGTGCAACGATGTTCCCGGCTCAATGCGGGCAAGGTGCCACGTGGAACAAAAAGCTTATCCGGGAAATAGCGAAAGTCACTGCAGATGAGGCGAAAGCGCTCGGATACACGAATATTTATTCTCCGATTCTGGACATTGCGCAAGACCCTCGCTGGGGACGTGTCGTGGAGAGTTACGGGGAAGACCCTTATCTGGTGGGTGAGTTGGGCAAACAAATGATTCTCGGTCTGCAAGGTGAAGGAATCGTTGCCACTCCCAAGCATTTTGCCGTGTACAGTATTCCGGTTGGCGGACGTGACGGTGGTACACGTACTGACCCGCACGTGGCTCCGCGCGAAATGAAAACTTTATATTTGGAACCTTTCCGCAAAGGTATTCAGGAAGCGGGTGCATTGGGTGTCATGAGTTCATACAACGACTATGACGGCGAACCGGTATCCGGCAGTTATCATTTCCTTACGGAAATTCTGCGTCAGCAATGGGGATTCAAGGGATATGTCGTTTCGGACAGTGAAGCGGTGGAGTTCCTGCACACGAAGCACCGCATTACCCCTACCGAAGAGGAAATGGCGGCACAAGTAGTAAACGCGGGACTGAACATCCGCACGAACTTCACTCCGCCACAGGATTTTATTCTTCCCTTGCGCCGTGCTATCAGTGAAGGTAAAGTGTCTTTGCATACGCTCGACCAGCGTGTCGGTGAAATTCTCCGTGTCAAATTTATGATGGGACTTTTCGACAATCCGTATCCCGGTGACGACCGTCGCCCGGAAGCGGTGGTACACAGTGCCGCCCACCAGAATGTTTCCATGAGAGCCGCCTTGGAGTCTATTGTGCTGCTGAAGAACGATAAGGATATGCTGCCGTTATCAAAAAGCCTCAGCAAGATAGCCGTTATCGGCCCGAATGCGGAAGAAGTAAAGGAACTGACTTGCAGATACGGCCCTGCCCATGCGCCTATCAAGACGGTGTATCAGGGAATCAAGGAATATCTGCCCGGTTCGGAAGTCCAGTATGCGAAAGGTTGTGATATTATTGATAAGTATTTTCCGGAAAGTGAATTGTACAATGTTCCGTTGGATGCACAGGAGCAGGCTATGATTGATGAAGCGGTAGAACTGGCTAAAAACTCGGATGTCGCTATCCTTGTGTTAGGCGGAAATGAAAAGACTGTCCGTGAAGAGTTCTCACGTACTAACCTCGATTTATGCGGACGTCAGCAGCAACTACTGGAAGCTGTATACGCTACGGGAAAACCTGTCGTACTGGTAATGGTGGACGGAAGAGCGGCTACTATCAACTGGGCAAACAAGTATATTCCTGCAATCGTCCATGCCTGGTTCCCCGGTGAGTTTATGGGAGATGCCATTGCCAAAGTTCTTTTCGGAGATTATAATCCGGGCGGTCGCCTTGCTGTCACTTTCCCGAAATCCGTAGGGCAAGTTCCTTTTGCCTTCCCGTTCAAACCGGGTTCGGACTCTAAAGGTAGAGTACGTGTCGATGGTATGCTTTATCCTTTCGGATATGGATTGAGTTATACTACTTTCGGTTATTCAGACTTGAAAATCTCGAAGCCTGTCATCGGGCCGCAGGAAAACATCACTGTTTCGTGTACCGTAAAGAATACGGGAAAAAGAGCGGGAGATGAAGTGGTTCAGCTTTATATCCGGGATGATTTCAGCAGTGTGACTACCTATGACAAGGTACTGCGTGGCTTTGAACGCATTCATCTGCAACCGGGAGAAGAACAGACAGTTCATTTCACCCTTACCCCGCAAGATTTAGGATTGTGGGACAAGAATAACCAGTTCACCGTAGAACCGGGAAGTTTCTCGGTGATAGTGGGGGCTTCTTCGCAGGATATCCGGTTAAAAGGAAGTTTTGAGGTGCAGTAAAGCTCAAAAAATCCGATAAATCCAAACCTGTTTACAATGAAGAGTGGGGAAGCCTGAACCGGATTGGTTCGGTGCTTCCCCACTCTTCATTTCTCTCTATTTATTCCTAATTTTCCTATATATCTTTCCTCTCCAATATTTGCCTTACAAAGGATATTCCTCAAAAGCATACAAGATGGTAGACAAATAACGTTCTCCCGTATCAGGCAATAATGCCACAATCATCTTCCCTTCATTTTCGGGACGCTTCGCAAGTTCTGCAGCAGCATATACGGCAGCTCCCGAAGAGATGCCCACTAACAAACCTTCCTGCTTTGCCAACTCACGGCTCGTACGAATGGCGTCATCATTCTGTACCTGGATGACTTCATCCACAATGGAAGCCTTATAATTCTTAGGAACAAAACCGGCGCCGATTCCCTGAATCTTGTGCGAACCGGGCTTTCCACCGGACAGTACCGGAGAATCGGATGGTTCCACCGCCACTATTTTTATACTCGGGTCGCGCATCTTCAGTGCTTCGCCTACACCGCTAACTGTCCCGCCAGTACCTACTCCGGCCACAAAGATATCGACTTTCCCCTCGGTATCTCTCCATATTTCCAGGCCGGTTGTGCGTAAATGCGTGGCAGGGTTAGCAGAATTCTCAAACTGCTGCAAGATAACAGAACCCGGAGTGGCTGCTTTCAACTCTTCCGCTTTGGCTATGGCTCCTTTCATTCCGTCCGCACCGGGCGTCAGAACCAGTTCCGCCCCCAAAGCCTTCAGAAGATTACGCCGTTCGACACTCATTGTGTCGGGCATCGTCAATATCAGCCTATATCCCTTGGCAGCAGCTACGAAAGCCAATCCTACACCGGTATTCCCACTGGTAGGCTCGATAATGGTAGCTCCCGGCTGCAAAACGCCTTTCACCTCGGCATCTTCAATCATTGCCAACGCCACACGGTCTTTTACACTCCCCGCCGGATTAAAGTATTCGAGCTTCACTACCAGACGAGCTTTCAGACCATTACTCTTATTATAATTGTTGAGTTCCAACAACGGGGTATTACCTACCAAATCCGTCAATTTTCTTGCTATCTTTTCCATATATATCTGTTTTTAATTTCCTCTGTTTTAATATAGTACAAAGATAGTGCGGATTCTGTTCAGAGAAAATACCACAGATGTGGTAATTTCATACCACATCTGTCTGAGTGAAAAGCCGGTTATACCTAAATCTTCTTATTTTCTAGGATTCTTTACCGATTTTCTGATAACGCAGTAAAGCTTCCAAGAAGTAATAATCGGCATAGACCAAAGGAACATCTATCTCTTTTCCATGCGGCAGACTACCCGTAGAATGCATTAATAAAAAACCTGCATTACTCCCCGGTACTGCCCTGTACTGCTCTGACGCCAAACTATGAATCATCGTAACAGCCGAATCATAATATTCCGGATTCTTCGTATATTGATATAGCTCAAAAAGGGCAGAGGCGGCAATAGCGGCAGCAGAGGCATCCCTTGGAATATAGCCTATCTTTGTCTCATCAAATTTCCATTTCTTTGTATATCCGTCTTGTCCCGCATTAAAATCCCACAAAGGAACCTTGTCTTCCGGCAAGGACGGGTTATGCAAGAAGAAATCAGCCATCTTCTGTGCAACGGACAAATACTTTGAGTCTCCGGTTTCCCTATATACCATTGTAAAACCATAGATTCCCCATGCCTGCCCTCTCGCCCAAGCCGAATTGTCGGCATATCCCTGGGCAGTGGCACGGTCTCTGACTTCGCCCGTTATGGTGTCATAATCGACTACATGGTAACAACTGAAATCCTCGCGGAGATGATTCTTGATAGTTGTGTTGGCATGTGTGACAGCCACATCATAATACTTTTTGTCCCCGGTTTCCCTGGCTGCCCAAAAGAGCAACTCAAGATTCATCATATTGTCAATAATCACAGGAAATTGCCAGATTATCGTGTCATGATGCGATTTGCCCCCTTCCCATGACTGGATGGAATGGACGTTCGGATTATACCGCGTCATCAATGAATTCGCCGTCTGTACCAGAATGTCCCTGTAACTCTCATTCTTTGTCAAGGCAAAGCCTTTGCCAAAGCTGTTGTACATCATAAAACCGACATCATGGTCTTTCGTATTAGTTCGGTTCGGTTCAAGAGGCAATGTCCATTCCACTGCCTTCTCTTTCCAACAGCTATCATTGGTGAACTCGTATAAGAACCACAAAGTGCCCGGAAAAAAGCCGCTTGTCCATCCGTAAATATCCGTCGTAGACAAACTGCCGCCTTTTTTCGTACTCCTGGGATACCGCCCGTTCGTATCACCCAAAGACTCCAGCATATAGCGGGTTTGTTCACATGCATAGTTCATATTTTCCCCGATAAATTGCTTTTTACTATCTGTACCCGTACAACCCGCCAGTAAAAGCAATATCAAGCTATAAAAAGCGAATCTGCTATTTCTCATTTTCATTCCTGTCATTATATTCCTACTCACTTTCGTTAAACAAAAGCGTTCCTAATCCCAGACATTGCGCGTTCCAGCTCTCACCACCTTGCCCGCGTACTTTCTCCACCACTTGGCGGGTATATTCCAGTTCCGATTCCGGAAGACCTTTCCTGTTATAATAATGATTGTACACCATCTCATAGATAGGTTGGAGTTTTCCCCTGTCCGTAGCCGAGATAGAACTTCCGTACACATTTCCCTGGAAAGGGACATCGTCATTGCCCAGATTGTATTTCGCCATATATTCAAAACCTTTCAACAAGCGGTTGTCCATGCTTCCATACAAATCAAGCCCCTGCTTCCATGCTACTTCACAGGATTCTGCCAGTCCGCCTATTCCGTATTGGGCATGTGTCTGATCCCTGCCACTTTCAAAATTCTGTCCGGTTTCATAGATGTTATTCTGCAATGTACCGTTGCTGCCTTCGGTTGTTGAAGTATAGAAAGTTATCGCCCTGTCGAAAATCTCCTTATCATCCAAAAATACGCCGACTGCCAGATGCATTTTGGTAATCGCAGTATCCCAGTTTCCTGCACGTCCGCGTTTCCAGTCTTTAATCAGCTCGTAAAAGACATCTTTAAACATCTTTTCCGCCCGCGCTATATCTTCTTCTTTCCATCCTGCATCCGTATAACGAAGTATTTCGGCTGCATTTATCAGATTGAAACCATACCATGCCGACATCAACATATCATCTCCGCCGGTGAAAGCCTTCAATGTGCCCGACCAGGCATTCAATATCTCAATCGCCTTGTCTGCATAACGCTGTTCTTCCGTGATAACCCACATCAAAGCACAGTGGTATGCCATCTGCGAATCACCGCTCATCGCTCCCGCAGCAGTACTGTTCACCCCTTCCGTCCTTTCCACTTCCGCATAAGGTCCCTGTACCACATAATTTACGTTCGCATCGCCTTTCAGCAGTTCATAACCCTGTTTCCAGGGTTTTGCATAATAAAAAGCCTGTTTCTTTATCCTTGCCATATCCTCATAGGTGAACAGGATGCCCGGATGCGAGAAAACCTTGACCACTTGCGGCTTCACTTCCTCTTTCGGAGAAATGATAATATCCTTCATATCATCGGATGAATCACAACTTACCGCTGCGAAAAGCAATAATAGAAATGCCCAATATCTAATAATCTTATTCATATTCAAGTATATTTTAATAGTTTACTTCCACTCTTTCAACGGAGTTATTTTATACTTCGCTTTTGTATTCCGGGGAATCAGTTTCACGCAATATCTGGCTTGTGCCAAGGCAGGAATCGAAGTTTCAAAACCAATCAGAGTTACGCCGTCATTAGATTCATCATAGGAGTTGGAAGACTTGGCAGGAACACTTCTCAACTTTATCTTCTGATTGGACTCTACTTTGAATATCATTTTCTTACCTTTTTCGGTTAGTTCCAAAGTACAATCATTGAGTTTCCTGACAGCGGCTCTGGTAACCATCGTCCAGGTCAGTTCCGTCGGTTTGTCCAGTGTTTCGATTTCATCCTGTACTACGACAAAACGATTATCAACAACAGCAATTCCTCTATTGCACGATTTCACCTGACTCTTATAGGCATTCGACAAGTCTGAAACAAGATGCATGAAGCCGGCAGAGTCTCCGTAACTGTCAATACGGGTATAACCGTTCACATTCTGCTTCTTATGGTCAAACGCCAATGTGTTGTGCGAGAAATTGTTGTACCGGTAAACATCCCATCTCTGTGAGTTCTGCTTTCTGTTCCACAAGTCAATTCCTACGGTTTCCAAAGATGTATAGTCCTGCGGCCCGAGGTCAATCGCCCAACGTACGCCGTCCGCTTCCATAATGAATGAACCTATATCCATATGGGAATGGTTGGCTCCGGCACGTCCGGTCTTAAGCCCTACAAATATGGCATCGGGGTCAGTCCAGGAAGTTCTCATAGAGCCTACCGGAGTCACGCCCTGTCCAACCCATAAGTTGCGGGACGGCGGAAGAATATGTTCCAAGTCGATATTCTTTCCCCATATCATCAATGCCGGCAGGATTCTGTTCTTAGCGAATGAGCTGCCTTTCTTTTTTGTGAGATAGTGGTACTGGCTCCACAAAACAGTCGAATCATGCATCTTGTCCGCAAACCAGAAAAGGGTAGGATTCAAAGAGGTGGCATCGCCACTGTCACCATAATTGAAGCTCTCCTTTGAAGGAGCAATCATATTCTCTATGAAATAAGCGGAAGGCAGGAAACCTTCCATTGAAGACAGTCCGAAGTCCGTATGAAAGAGCTTTTCGACAGCAGACAGGAAGAGTACATTGAAACTGGTGCCGTAAGACCAGTAGGTAAATCCTTCAGGATAAGCACCGTCCGGCGCATATCCTTTCATCGGCAAGGCAATAGAGGAAACAGCCCTGTCCACAACTACTTTTGCAATCTCCGGCATGTCTTCGTAAACCGCTATGGCACCATACGCCATTCCGGCGTTGCACACTTGATTCCAGTTATGACCGGAAGAAAGCCAACTATTATTGTCTGTACTGAAAGAAGTGTCTATCCCTTTCTTGATAATGGCATCTTTGATTTTAGTCCTCGACGACTCCGACAAATCATGGTATAGCCAGTCGTAACCAATTGCCATAGCCAGGGTCATTTCCGCCACATCTAAAAAGTGGGAAGGGTTCCAGTCTTCAAAATCAGCAATGGCAAGCATCTCCTTTTCCGCCCTTGCTTTAAACTGCTCGTCCGAAGTGATGCGGTAGGAATAAGAGAGATAGAAAATCCGTCGCAAAGCTTCGCGCGAGACTGCCAAAAGCCTGCGCCCTGTCTTTATCCGCTTCACAGCATCGACTTCAAACAGTTTCCGGGATTCCAACTGAATCACATCATCTATCTTTTTCCATAGCCGGTTCTTTTCAATATTACTTTTGATTTGCTGAATATCACTGTCGAACAGCAATAACCGGGGATGCTCTCCGAAATCTGCCGCCTTATCCAAATGCTTCAATTGGGCATTGGCTTCTATCCCCCCACAGAGGGATAGAAGTATGTATAATAATAGAAATTTGATTGTTCTCATATTGTATATCCGATTAATAAAGTGTTCCTTCTATCGTGAGATTATAGATACCCATATTGTGAGTATAATCAGGATGTTGTATAATCCGTAATGCAATAGGCTCGTCCGAGATATTTTCCAACTCCCATGATAAGACCGTTACTTCATCTACCTCGTCACTAACGGCATAATCCTTCCATTTGTCATCGCCTACGCCTCTTATTTGCAGTACAGCTTTGCTCTTCTGCCCTGTGTCAGCCGAAGTTACTTTCGCCACAATTGACTTAACTCTACCAAAAATCGGGGTTTCCAAAGCACCACCCTCGGCAAAATTCTTCAATAACAAGCGTCCTTGTGTCGCACCATTTGCATTTGCAGGGGGTTGTGTAGTGTTCTGTACACGTCCTTGATAAATTTTAGTGCGTAAAGTTCTTCCTTCTACTTCACGGTCATAATGCAACTCTTCATAGAAAGTATATCTGTCCGGGGCGCCTCCTGTCGCAGTTACCGTATATATGGCTAAGTCTCTGAACCGTTCATCCATCAACGTCACATCGACTGCTTCTTCCGGCAACAAGTCTGTTGCTCCTTCTATCACCAAATCATAGATAGCCAATGAATTTCCCTTGGTAATAGCAGGGTCTTGCATAATACGAATAGCTACCGGATTGGCGGAAACATCATTCAATTCCCATTTTACAGGTGAATTTGCCGTAACATCCTCACTCATGGCAAGGTCTTTCCAATCGCTGGTTCCTTTATCCCGATACTGTATCAAGGCACGGGTAGCTACATCTCCGGCAGTTCCGGCAGAAAGAGCCAAAGAGATTTTACTTACTGAACCCAACACGGGGAATTCAATATATCCTCCGCCTGTCCCTATCTGCAAACGCCCCTTAGAGGTATTCTCACCATAAATGGAAATACGACTCTCCGTATAATCAATACGGCATCCGTGCAGCCGCACTTTCAATACCTGTTCGCCTATGGTTCTTTCGAAATAGCCCTCTTTGGTATTCCAATTTCCTCCGGGGAAAGCAGAACCGTCGCTAGCCTTAAAGATCTTTATACCTTCACCGTCATTATAGAACCCTTCATTGAACAAGGTGTTTTCAGGTGACGGCCCCGGCTCAACAGGAGATTCGCATAAAGTCCCTTCCAGCTTAAAATCATAGATTGCCAAAGCGGTGGAAGAGGTTGCCCCATCCGCAACAATCTTCACGTAAATCGGATATTTCATAATTTTCTTATCCAATACCCATTCACAAGCATTTGTGCCGGAAAGGAGCGGGCTTGTTGCGTAGACTTCCCAGTTTCCACCTTTTGCCTTAATCATCAACACGACTTTTGTACCTGTATTATCGACAGAACCATTGGCGGCTACCAGTGAGATTTTCGAGACACTGCCCAACAGTCCCGTCTCTATGGCTCCGGTATTGGCATCCAACAGAATACGTCCCTCCGAGGTCGTACTGCCATTCACTGAAACGCCGGGAGCGTCCGGTTCCAGACGACACTGTGCCAAAAACACTTTCAGATTCAAATCCTGAATAACCTCGTCGGATACAGTTCTTTCAAAATAACCGTTGGAAAAAGAAGCGGGAAACGGCTGGCCACCCGATGTCAGATAATTATTCTTATCATCAAATTGCTCATCCAGTACAGTTACAGGCTCGACCACTACCGGCGGTATCACCTCTCCGGGCTCATCTTTCTTTATCACATCGTCATTATCACTACAAGCTACTGCAGCAAAGAGAAAGATGATTAACAGATAGATATTTTTTATATAGTTTTTCATATCAGACTATTTTAAAGTTAAACGCTTTATCGCAAAACTCATACGTTTCAGATTACTACTTGTCTCGTTGATATACAAATAGGCGATATACTTCCCGTCATGACTTTTTATTAAGACTCCCTGGTCTTGTCCTAACTCGTAAGCATGTGCGGTCACTCCGTCCAATGCAGCCTGGCGCAAATCTATCTCATCGACATAGATAGTAGGCACTCCGCTGGTCTTCAGTTGACCGTCAGGCCAATACCTTTTCTCCATCAACGTGCGGTTAGCTGCTCCCGACGGGATTTCAACAGGATACAAATACCCTTTTTCATTGGACGGAGATACCAGCCCGTGGGCAAACGACCATCCGGAACCCATTGTCGGCTTGTAAGTATAGATAAAATCAATCTTGCCGGCAATACCCATTTCTTCTACTTGAGCCACGGAGTAAGACTGCATCGTCTCCAAAGAGAAACAACTTCTTTCTCCGGACGACAATGACAGATTCTTAAAGATTTCCACATTGCTCACTGTATATTCAGGAGACTGGACAGTAGCTTCACCTGTTCCGGTAATACTGCGGAAATGGAATTTTATCTTACTGCCCCGGGCAACTTCGGGCACAACATAGAAATAACGTATAGTCGCAGCAACCGTATCAACAATATAGGCTTTGGAAACAGTTCCTTCCGTGCTTGTCTCCGTAGCAATACGCACTTCCTCTTCTTCACCGTTATCCGGATTGGTGTATCTGCTATTTATGGCAATCCCGGTTCCTTCGGCACCCGGGAAAGACGCTGTAACCTCCACTGCTTTTATCGGAGTGCCATCCGTAGAACCTATTGCATAGGCAAATTCCAATGTATTTCCTACCAGAACCGGTCCTACATCTTTCCGTAAAAGGTCATTTCTCAAAGGACTCTCATCATCAGAACAAGACGAACAGAACGCTACTGCAACAGCATAGAGCAGTAAATACAGCGAAAACCAACTTATCTTTTTCATATCTTTCTTTATTCCTTTTCAACAACAATAATCTTATATTCCTTATAAACCTCCCCGCTTCCGGAGATAACAGTATATTTCACCGGTACGCTGAAGTCAGTCCATACTCCCATTTTAGGAGTGACGGTCGCTTCGGGAGCCAGAGAGCAACGAGGTTTCAGGTGAGCCCGGTTCACTCCGTTCTTGACTTCCACATTGATAATCCCGTTCGCGTCGTCAATGGTCACCTGCGTAGCGACATTGCGGTTGTCAGCCGTGTATAACTGTACAGAACTTATGTAAGCATCTGCCCGGTCTGTCACCTGATACACTTCTTCGTCGGTATCGCAAGCTCCCAGGACAACGGTCAGGAATAACACCTTTACAATTGATATGATATGTGTTTTCATTTCTCTATATTTTAATTATAACCATGGTTTATTCTGAGTCAGATTAGGATTCAACACACGCTCATCCTCAGGGATATTATAGATATAATACCTGGGGAATGTACGGTCTGTCGCGTTCTTATATTGGTCTTGAATAAAATCATTCAATGTGCTGCGCAATTCCCTTCCGTTCGGATAGTCCCATACCTTTTCCGCAAGACGCCATCTCCGCAGGTCAAAGAAACGCTGCCCTTCGGCCACAAACTCAACGGCTCTCTCCTGCTTGATAGCATCAAAGAATGTCTCCTTAGTCTTGAATTTTTCACGGTTCAAAGCCGGAAGTTTTCCTCTTCCCCTAATCTTATCAACCAGATTGAACAGTTCGTCCGATGGCCCGTAAAGCTCGTTCATCGCTTCGCAATACATCAGCCAGACATCCGGCAAGCGCATCAGATAGAAATCCTGCGGGCCGTTAGACCTGGAATAGCCGGCATATTGTCTCACGAATTTGCGGAACATATATCCCGTCCTGCTATCATTATAGTCCAGATAGCCATTCTTATTACCGAACATAAAAGGCACGCTGTCCCCAATCGTCATTCCATCGGGAGTGATGGTACGCATTTTCTGTCCGTTCCAAACGATAGTACTACGCATGCGGTAGTCACGCCCATCGTATGTTTTAGGGTTCGCTGAACCATTGGTCAAGTTTTGGTTCTTATTCAGAATGACCGGTTCGACATAATCACCGGTTTTAGTACTTTGATACAAGTTTACCAAGTAATTTGTCGGTTGCATATTTGCCCATCCATTCAGGACGCTCCGGTTTCCGAAGATTTTGACGAATTCTTCACCTTGCCCGATATTAGGCCCGCCATACTGGATGGAGAAAATGACTTCCGAGCATTTTTCATTTTCCAGTGTAAAGAGTTGGAGATAGTTCGGATTTACATATTCTCCGGGAGCACCGTCCTTAAACAGTTGGAGATTATAGGCAGGTTTCATCACCTCTTTAAAATTACCGATAGCTTTCTCATAATATTCTTTCGCTTCCGACTCGCTTTGCTGGAAGTTATCCACTTCAGGACGTCCGTTTTTCTTCCAGCAAGCCCAAAACAATTCCAATTTACCTTTGAATGCATAAGCCGCCACTTTAGTTGCCCGCCCCTGGTCGTCACTCGATTCATAAGAATCGGGAAGCACTGATATGGCATAATCATAGTCATCCATTATAAAATCCCTGACTTGGGTAATCGGCGTTCTTGCAATGCTATACGCTTCTTCCTGCGTGGGTACATGATCCAGATACTGGACATCCCCATATAAGTCAATCATAAGCGCATAATGAAGAGCCCTGATAAATCGTACCTCTCCCTCGTATCGTTTCAGCAGGTTCAAGTCTTTTTCCGTAACCGCTTCCGACTGCATCCTGCGTAGCTGCATAATGGCATTATTTGCCCTGTTGATAGAAGCATAACACTTATTCCAATAATCGGAAGTTATCGACTGGCTGTTCGCATTCTGAAAATAAACGAGGTCTGCATTAGGATAACAATCCAGCCTATAAAACAGTCCGAATGCATTCCTCATTGCGTTATAAACAGCGTTCACCCCTTTCTCCGCATCTTCGGTCGTTTCCCAAAAAGTGTCCGCACTAATTTTTGTTGTAGCCGGATAGTCAAGCAAATTATTAATGCAACTAGCCTGTACTAATAAAACGACCAGTAATAATATACTATTGATATGTCTTTTCATATTATATAGTTTTAAAGCGTTACATTTATACCTAAAGAATAATTCTTCATGAGCGGATAAGGTATTTCCGAACCGCTTTTAGGAAGTTTCTCCGGATCCAAACCCGGCCATTTAGTAATCGTAAACAGATTCTCCGCCGATATATGGATACGTGCCGAGCTCACACCTATATATTTAAGGAGTTTCGAGGGTATCCGGTATCCTAACTGGATATTCTTCAGTCTGATATAATCACATGAATACAGCCAGAAAGTGGATTGTTCCTGATTGAATCCGCCGTTACTGCCTGATGTCAGGCGCGGGAATTTCGCTCCCCGGTTATCGGGCGACCAGGTATCCAGATGGTGTTCCTGAAAAGCATAACGGGACGTGTATACGTTTACATTATTGAAGTTATCCAGCCAGAAGTTCTTTCTTCCCGCATTACCCTGAAAGAGCATGCTCAAATCAAATCCTTTCCAGTCTGCATTGAAGTTGATACTGAAATCACTCGTAGGGATGTAACGCATGCTATTGGGCATGGCTACCTTGTCATTGCTGTCAATCACTCCGTCGCCATTGATATCTTCCATCAATAAATCTCCGGGAGCCAGGTTATCATTCTGATAAGGAGCATTAGCTATCTCTTCCCATGTCTGCGCGATTCCGACAGCTTTGTACGTATAAACCATTTCGTAGGGATATCCCAGAAATTTATCTCCGCGCCCTAACCGTTCATTCCATTTAAGCAACTTATTCTTATTATATGAATAGTTGATTCCGATACCATAGGAGAAGTCACCTATCTGGTCTTGCCAGGAAAGGGAGATTTCGGCTCCCCGGTTTCTCATTTCCCCAATATTCCGGTCAGGTGCTTCCAGTCCCGACAGGAGTCTGGATACTTGTCCCGGACGAATCATGCTCGTTGTCAGTTTATTATATAAGTCCAGTTCCATCTTCAGGCGGTTGTTAAAGAAAGAGAGTTCCAGGCCCAAGTTGGTCATAGCGGTAGATTCCCAGGTAAAGTTCGGGTCAATCAGTTTATAAGGGGCATATCCTTCTACCAGTATGTTATCTCCGAATGTGTATGGATAAGAGTTATAGGTATCTTTCTGATAATAACGGTCTACACCGGAATTGTTCCCGACTTTTCCCCAGGACATTCTGATTTTCGCGTTAGAAACTACATCCTTCAGCGGTTCAAAGAATCCTTCCTCCGAAAAACGCCATGCGGCAGATACGGAAGGAAATGTTCCCCATTGATGTCCCTTAGAAAATTTGGACGACGCGTCCCAACGTACCAATGCCTGCAACATGTATTTGTCATGTATATCATAATTCAATTTGGTGACAATGGAACGCAAACCTTCTTTACTGGACGAACCGCCGGTAGACTGGGTAGTCACTCCCGCACCATCTATTTCCGTCAGGTTCGGGTGGAACCTGTCATTCCGCGAACTGCTTTGTGACCTTTCGTGCCAGTACTCCTCGGAGTATATAAACTGGAAACGCAAATTGTGTCCGCTGAAAATTTCCTGGTTATAGATAGCGTGCAAGTTCAGAATTGTTTTTGTACGTTCGCGCGTATAATCCGTGATACCGGTACTCTTTGTCACAGTCTCATAGCCAGGCAATCCTGTCTGGAAATTCTGCAGAATAGTAGGCATACTCCACGATTTTGTAAAGTCATTCCGGTAGGTCAGGCCATAATCTGCCCTGAACTGGAGAAACGACAAGGGTTGCCACTCCAGAAAAGCCATACCGTTAAAGTCCTTACGCTCCAGCTTATTATTGTTCACGCTATACTTAGACAAAAGGTTAGTAGCCAGAATATCTTCACCATATGCCATCGCACCGCCATACTCTCCCGTAACCGGGTGTTGCGGCAAGATACCCGCCACTGTTCTGACCATCTCCCATGTAGAAGCATTTCCATAAGAGAGCAATCCTTCGTCCAACGGATATACCTGGTCCGACCACTGTCCTGCTGCGTTCAAGCCTACCTTAAAGTGGTTGCCTACTTTTTGGTCTACATTCACGCGGAAAGAATAGCGTCTGTAATCATTGTTAATCATCAAGCCTTCCTGGTCCAGCAAACCGATAGACAGATAATAAGTCCCTTTCTCATTTCCGCCTGTAGCAGACAAGCTATGATTTTGTGTAAAAGGAGAACGGAAGATAACATCCCACCAGTCGGTATTAGGATACAGCACCGGGTCTACCATTCCCTTGGCCATCCATTCGTCAATAGTTCCGTCCTTATAAATAGCACCGCTATTACCGTTTGTCGCTGCCTGGTTATGCAATGTCAGTGCCCTCGGATAGTCAGCAAGGAAATCATAGAAACCGGTAGCTTTTCCAACGGAGAAATTACCCGAATAATTCACATTCACCCGCCCGGACTTACCTTTCTTCGTTGTAATCAAGATAACGCCATTAGCCGCTCTTGAGCCGTAGACCGCTGATGAAGAGGCATCCTTCAATACGGATATGCTCTCTATGTCGTTCATGTCAATTCTGTCTATTTCTATATCGGGAATACCGTCCACCACAATCAAAGGAACCGAGTTATTGACCGTACCCAATCCGCGTACTCTCAAAGTAGCTCCATCCTTACCTGCCATGCCACTGGACTGCTGTACCATCAATCCCGGCACTAATCCGCTTAATGCAGTAGAAGTGCTTGAAATAGACCTGCCGGATAATTGCTCGTCAACGGATACCATCGACACCGCCCCGGATAAGTTTACTTTCCGTTGCGCACCATAGCCGACTACTACCACTTCTTTCAGCAAATGAGAGTTTTCTTTCAGAATAACGGTCAGTTCCCTTTTCCCATTCACCGGTTTCTCAATCGTTTCATATCCTATATAGGAGAAAACGACAGTAGATGATGGCTCTACATTATCCAAATGGAACTTTCCGTCAATATCAGTGATTGTACCTTGCGAGGTTCCCTTTATGAGTACGGACACACCAATCAGGGGCGTTCCTTTCTCATCAATAATAGAACCGTTCAACCGTTGCAGCTTTTCTTTCGACTGAGTTTTAGGAACAATTGAAACAACCCGGTTCTCATTTATCTTGTAATCCAGAGAAGTGCCGGACAGGATCTTCTGCATTGCGTATTCTATCCCTGCATTCTCACATTTGACAGAAACCGGTCTATCCAAATCTTTCAGGTTCTCCGAATAGAAGAAACGATAATCAGTCTGCTTTTCAATATTCCCGATTACCTCTCTGACAGGGAGATTAGTGACATTCAAAGTTATTTTTTCCCGTTTCGACTGTTGCCCGTAACATTCGGAAGTGAACATGACAAGGCAACAAAACAGGCATAGAAATCCCGCAATTCTTGACTGCAAGAATTTTACTTTCAGATATTTTTTCATATCTTTGTGAATAAATTGTTTTTAATAATTAGTGATTAGGACAATTTAATTAAGGTCGAAGGAATTACCCTTTTCTTCGACCTTGCATTTTTCTCGGTCAGATGTGTCTCATAGGCGTCATATTAATTTATAAAGTTAAACATTTTAAGGTCAATTGCTCATTATCTTTTCAAAGTCTCTACTTCGCTGCTTATCCATTCTGATCTTAATCACTCCCTGTTCCCAGCAATAGTCAATAGGAGCCGTATCCCTCATCAAGTCGAGTGTTTGCTGTATCGTTTCATCCATCAGGATTCCAGTAAACTTATAGTGTTTCAACTGTTCGTCCTGGATACTTATCTCTACTTTATACTTGCGTTCCAGTTTCTTGACTATACTTTCTAATGTCTCCTTCTGAATTATCCATTTAGGGTCTTTCCAGGATGTGTATAACAGGGTATTCACATCTTTCTTAAGTTCTACCTGTATATCATCCTTATTTTTCTTACAAATCAGGACGGTTTCGTTCGGTTTCAAGTAGACTTCAGGAATTTCCCGGCCCGTATCAGGCTTCACTTTCACAGAGCCTTTAACCAGCGTCGTTTCTACAATATCCTCGTCATCATATGCTTTCACATTGAAGCTGGTTCCCAGTACTGTTATCTCCGTTCCTTTGGCAGAAACGATAAATGGCTTCTTATCTTTCTGTACTTCCAAGAAAGCTTCTCCGTGCAGTTCAATCTTCCGCACTTCAGTTCCGAAAGATTTGGCGTATGCGATGCTACTACCCGAATTCAATGTCACAACAGAACCATCCGGCAAACTTAAAACGGACTTGGAACCTAAAGGGGCATTTACTTCAGTAATGCCGTCTGTAAGACTATCAGTACGACTTCCCCATTCATAAGCAGCCCAGCAAGATACTGTGAACAAGATGACTGCAGCAATATTCTTCCACACCAACAAATACCTTCTCTTTTGCACAGGGCGGGCATGAGATTGTCCCTTGATAGTATCCATCACCCTGTCGTAGGCAGAATCCATATAATTATCAGATTTCATATTCCTTGCGACCAGTTCGATGGTATAGGCTTCCCTGAAATAGCGTTTATTCTCCGGATTTTCCAGTATCTTTTTCAGTTCAGTCCGTTCCTTTTCCGATAATCCTTTTTCAAAGAAAGAAGATATCAGTTCATTTATCCTATTTATGTTATTATTTTCCTGCATATATATTAAAGACGATGTTGGTTAGAAAAAGGGTGGGTCTAAATCTGAAAAAAAATAAAGATTAGCAAGATTCCCAGTTTTTTCCTTAAAATAAGGATGGCTTCACGCAGATTGGATTTCACCGTATTTACGGATATATTCATCTTTTGGGCAATCTCACTATATTTGAGTTTTTCAAAACTTCGGAGCTTTAAAGTTTCCTGATAGCGTTGTGGAAGTTCTTTTATGGCAGTAATGATACGGGATTCATCTTCTTGGGAGATAAGATAGTCTAACGGATTCTCATCCAAATCTGCCAACGTGTAACATTCTTCCACCGGGAAAAATTCTTTCTGAGTGCGCAGATAGTCAATGCAGGCATTTTTCACTGTTTGCAGTAAATATCTTCTCACAGCAAATTCCTGGATATTCTCCATATTTGCCCACAACTTGACGAAAGACTCGCTGACGATATCTTCTACAATGCATGTATCTTTCACATATCCACAGGCGAAATAATAGAGCTCTTTGTAGTATTGAGTAAAGAAGGATTTAAACCTCTCTTCCTTCATCCAATCTGCACTTTTTCCCATTCCAATAGTATAACAACTTAAAGTTCAACGTGAATTCGAGATGAAGCAAAGTTACTTAAATATATTATTTAGGGAAGACTTTCTATACTTTTTTTGCTTTGATGAAAAAGATGATGCTTATAGAAACATTCTAAACGACAATCTCCCGCCCAAAAATATACCCGAAAGTATATCCCGGACAGGAGACCACCATAATAGACAAAACTAACCGTCTGTCCTTTTCCAAGGTTTTCTTTAAAATCCCTCTCTAAAGCTTCTTGATGGAGAAATCGGCAAAACGAATTTCTTCGTCACGCAACTGGTCTTGCCAACTCCGGTTCTCGCCCAAATAACGATAAATACCCCATTTGGGACGAAGTCCCGTACAGTCCGTGCGCCACATATCCATTTTTTCAGGGCCGAACTTTAAGAGTACCTTTCCGTCTTTGATACGTGTGATGGTTACTTCATACGAACCGTCTTCACCGAAGCAGGCTTTTTCTTCCACCTCTACCCAGTTGCCGAGAAAACCGGCAAGGTCTGTACTGGCAAGGGTAGTAGTGCTCCCACCACGTTTGTCATAACGTACACGTAGTTGCTGACCACCTTTGCTGCCGCTATTGGAATAAGCAGTCAGGGTGATAAGCGGAGAGCCGACGTCTGCCGTGCCTGATGAATTATCAATGCCCTTCAACTGGTGAAGATGGGAGAATTTGGTCGTCGTCTGAAATCCTGCCGGCAAACAAAATTTCCAACGGAATACCATAGTCTCCCCATTTTGCCCGACAAGGCTTTTGGGTGATTTGTTATCCGTCTTTATCTCATTACGCTGACGGTCGGTGATATTTGCCAATCCACGGTCATCATCTATCGCAGCATGAATAAAGAAAGCGAATACATACTTATCCAACTGGTTGTCATGCACCTGCTGAATATGCTGAAAATGCACAGTCTTATGTTCGCGCGAAGAGTCGGGAGCTTCATGGTTATAGCCCGAACGTTTAATCAGATCATACGTTTTTGCGCTATTGCCGTCGGCAATCAATGTGCCGTCCACCGGTTGCTCCGGTTTTGGTTGTTCTTTATCATCTATCACTTCCGACGAACTGTTGGAGCAGGCGATAAAGGCAGAAAGGGCCAAGAACAGGATTCCTTTTCTCATCTGGATTTATTTAATATGATTGGTCAGGAAATCTACCGACTTGAAGAAAATCTCTTCCATTTTATCAGAAGTCTTTGAACTGACATTATGGTCATAATATTCATACTTCAACAAGTCACAGACTCCCCCTCTTTTCTTTAAAGCCGATGCGAACATTTCGCTCTGCTCGCACTCTACTGTAACATCGCATGTGCCACATACCAACATGGAAGCGGGAACATTCTTCTTCGGAATCAGATTTATGGGAGAGACTTCACGAAGCACTTTCGGCTCCCTGTCACAGAAGTATGCAATACGCTGAGGGTCTTTTGTTTTCATAGTAATGGCAGCCTTTTCCAAGTCATATATTCCGGAATAGCCTACGAAAGCCTTTGTACCGGGGACAGTCATCGCAGCTACTGCTGCCAAGTGCGCACCGGCAGAAGTACCCAGGAAGCCGAAGCAGTCAGGGTTAATGTTCAATTCTGCCGCATGTTCACGGACATACTTCACTGCGTCAAGAATATCCTGAATAGAGACTTTCACAGTTGCATCGGATTGCGGAGCCAATGTGTAGGAGACACGAACACCTGTTATACCTCTCTGTTTCGCCAAATACTGGGATAAAGACCTAGACGAACCGTTATTACCTCGTGCCCATCCGCCACCGTGGATGTAAACCACAAAAGGAGCAGGTTTATCCGTCTCTGCAAAGTCTACTGTGAGTGTCAGTTCATAATCCTTATGTTTCTTGTAAACAATGTCCTTGGTGGTTACTCCTTTGTAGTCCTTGCTTTTCAAGCGGTCTGCCTGATAGGTATAGGGAACCATCACGTCGGGAATGGTATTCACATCAATGAACTTTGCATATTTCTTGGCATACAGCAACGAATAAGAACCGTCGTCGTTCCGCGTCATCTTCATGCCGTAACGGTTGGAAAACTGCTGTGATTGAGCTTCCTGCGCAAGGCAAAGAAGCGGTAGCATACACAAACAAAGAATCAGTTTCAATTTCATGTTATCACTTTATATTAGGTGAGGATAATTTTATTTCTTCTTCAGATTTTATTTCTTCTTTAAAATCAGATACGGTATCGTTTCCACATCAGACGTACTGTATTTCAGACCGATGCGCTTTGCCGTATCGACATATTTCTGATTTCCCAATGCCGTTCCCGCTTCATAGAGAAGAATGGCAGCACGGGACTGGTCAAAAGGCTTAATCTGTTTGAATTTCCAGCTTTCGGGATTCAGGTAATAGGGATACAGATACTCTACTGCCTGTGAAGCCACTTTCCCGTTCAAAGCGGGGGTGCTCCATAAGTTGATGCCTATCTGGCTCGTGATCTGGTTGGCTTCCATCAAGGCTTCCAAAGCGAAAGTTGAATAATGCAGGGAGAGAGTTCGTTTCAACTCCTGAGGCAATGAACCGTCATCTGCAATCTGCGCACCCATTTTGGGAAGGATACTTTGTTCAGCCACTTCGCGGATGCGGTCGGTATGATCCAAGTAAGCCAGTACCATCAAATGAATGGCTTCGTACCACAAGCCATGATTGTTGGCTGCATGAGATTCTCTTTGCCCTTGCGTGCTGTTCTCCATCCAGTAGCAGAAAGCGGTAGCCCATTCATCGAGTTTTTTCTTGTCCGAGGGAGTCCAACTTTCAGAGCCTTCTATCAGTTTGGCAATACCCAACGCACGGCTGAAACGGCGCGAGTCAATGAAACCCGAACCTCTCATTTTCTTCATGCCCGGCACGGTTTGGGCGTAAGTCATATTCGGGTTCATGCCTAGTTTCGGGTCTGTGAACCATGTTCTTAAATGATCGGTACATGCTTTGGCGTAGACTTCTTTTCCGGTGATATAATAGAGCACCCCCAGACAGAAAGCGGCATCGCCGAAACGGTTGGCATTCTCACGTTCGGGGTATTCGTAGACTTCAGGATTGCGTTCGCCGTCTTTCCGGATGTAGGGAAGTCCGTCTATTTTTGTAGAATCAGGCCACCAGTAGGGAGACAAGGTCATATAATCCCGAGGATCTTTGCTAGGGGGTAGTTTCTTTTTGGCAGTTACCGACAGAGGAGTCATCTTTATATATTTCTCTGCCACCTTTTCCTGAAGTTCAATGTACCGGGTGACTTCCTTGTCACCTTTCTGATAGTCGTTTTTTAGCTGTTCAAGCAATGTTGCATTAAACGAGCCTAAGGGGGCGGCATTCAGTATCCCCCAACAGAGGCATACAGCCCATATGGCAAAGATTCGTCTCATAAATATTTTCTTTAAAGTAGGTAAGTATATCATTCGGAACGAAGCGATGAACCTGCTCCCGGTATCTGCCAAAGAGCAGATTCTTCACTATGTTCAGAATAACGGTATCAGATTTCTTCCTTAAGAGAAGAAACAACCACCGTTAATATCAATGTTCGTACCTGTCAGGTAAGAAGATTCGGAGCAGGCGAGGAAGCAAACCAGATCGGCAACTTCCTCGGCAGTTCCTTCACGACGCAATGCGTAAGAAGCCTTCATACGCTCGCGGTTTTCCGGCGTATTGAAGCGGTCGTGGAAAGAAGTGGCAATCGTACCCGGACAGATAGCGTTGCAACGGATACCCTGCGGGCCGAGTTCCTTCGCCATGGAACGGGTAAATGTCATTACCGCACCTTTCGCAGTTGCGTACATGGAAGCTCCGTTGCCACCGCCATCGCGTGCAGCCAATGAAGAGAAGTTGACGATAGAGCCGCCTGCCGGCATCATCGGAACCACTTCACGAGTGCAGAGGAATACGGAACGCATATTGACATCCATCAGGAAGTCATACCAGTCTTCGTCCTGTTCGGTGATTTTCTTACGGCCTACAATTCCGCCTACTACATTCACCAATACATCTACCTTGTCGCCGAATGCCTTGTTGCACTCTGCAAAAAGATTCTTCACCGCAGCAGCCTTTGTCATATCACCCTGAACAGCGATTGCTTCGCCACCCACGTTTTTAATCAATGCCAGTGTTTCCTGTGCATCGGCTTCATTGTCGAAATAGTTCAGGCAAACTTTTGCACCTTCTGCTGCCAGTTTCACTGATATTGCACGACCAAGGTCGCGCGCGCCACCTGTCACGATAGCTACTTTTCCTTCTAATTTCATAATTGTCTTGTTTTTAAAATACGTTTATTTATCTATTTGTTTAATCTCTCCTACTGTCAGGAAGATGGAGCACAGCGATAGCGGCACCAAAGCTCCCAACAGGCTGAATAATAATATCCAATTCGTAATATAACTGGCAAAAAGGATTGCCAGAATAGTGCCTAATACGGCCGAAGCGCCACCCAGTCCTGCCAGTGAACCGACAGACTTGCCGCTGTGCAAGTCGCTCGGAATGGTCTGCAAGTTCGTCATGAAAAACTGGAAGCCTCCCAATACCAAAGCCATAAAGATGATGGCAACCGGAGCGGTAGTCGACATGATAGCCGCCAGAATGGACGGGATGATGATAATCCCGCCAATCAGCATAGCCGCCTTGCGGGCATAGTTCACCGTATGTCCCCGATTTATCAGCCAACCGGAATACCAGCCGCCAGCAATACTTCCCAATGCCGCACCTACATAAGGTACCCAGGCGGAGAATGCCACTTCCTTAATATTCAGATGGAATACATCTGCCAGATAAAGCGGCAGGAACGTCACGAACATCCACCAGATAGGATCGAGGAAGAATCGTCCTAAAATAACAGACCAGTTCTTCTTCACCCGGAGCAGTTCCCCCCAACTCTTTCCTTTTTCTTCTGTCTTCAGTTCCTTTTCAGGCTGACCGCTCAAGATATAAGTCCGTTCTTCTTCTGTAATCCAAGGATGTTTCTTCGGGCCTTCCTTGTTGATAATCAACCAGGGAATCAACCAAATCAACCCCAATCCGCCGACTACAATAAAAGTAAGTTTCCAACCGAAGGCAATGAACAGCATCAGGATAATAATCGGTGCAAGGATAGAGCCGATGGAAGCCGCCGCCCCGAACAATCCCTGTGCAAAGGCGCGTTCTTTCTGCGGGAACCATTCGGCGTTGCTTTTCGTCGTACCGGGCCACGGGCCGGCTTCACCCAGTCCGAGCATCATCCGGAAGAAGGTCAGCGAGAAGATTCCCCGTGAAAGAGATGCCAATGCATCCGCCGTACCCCAGACGAGTACGCTCCAGAAGAAACCTTTCCGGCATCCAATCCTGTCATACAGCTTTCCGGAGACAAGCTGACTGATACCGTAGGCTATCATAAAGAAGATAGTAATCAGACCGAGAATATCTTTCGCTTTCTGCGAAGCGTCAGGGTCATTGCGGTCTATCAGTCCGAGGTCGATGGCGATACCTTCACGATTGGTCACGAACGTAACGCCGTTTTTCTCTTTCATCTGCACATTGGCTACGCTGACAGAATCCTTATTCCCGTTTGCGGCTGTCAGGATATACTGCTCTCCTGCCAGAACGGCATGATTACCTTTATCTGCCGATGCATCCGCTTCGGGAACCAGACGATAGTCGATATTAGCCACCCACATATAGTTGAGCGTACCTCTATCCAGATAGTTGATAATGGTTATCAGCATGATTAATCCGATAACCATCCATCGGAGTCCTTTTACCTTCATACTTTTATAAGTTTAAGAAGTCTGCACGCACAGGGCTGAATGTATCAATCAGGATACCGGCTTCGAGACAAACACAACCGTGCAGCTCATCGGGGGCTACATAATAACCGTCACCGGCAGAAAGGATTTCTTTCTTGTCGCCGATGGTTAGTTCGAACTTGCCGCTTACTACGTAAGTCGCCTGGCTGTGGTAGTGCTCATGCATACTACCTACCGCACCTTTGTCAAATTTTACTTTGACCATCATTAACTGACCGTCATACGCCATAATCTGACGATTCACACCCGGAGCAGGATTTTCCCACTTCAAATCTTTCTCAAACTGATAAGTTTCACTACATGTTTTCATACTTTTGTCTATTAATGGTTTGTTTATTTTATAAATATTCCGCAACGGCCGTTCCATGTATAATTAAGACCGTCGATGCTCAGATTATGTTTCTTCTCTTTACTATTATCTGTATTGCTAAGGCAAAGCATTACAAAATGTCCACCTTTATATATAGCCTTTACAACTGTATAGGAAGCTGTATCCATCACTACTTTTACTTCTTCGCAAGAGGAAGTCAGGTTACTGGAAGTTTCCCTTACTACGTCATATTCTCCATGAGTTTCGATGGAAGTGGCGAATGTATGGTTCTTCCGTGCTTTTTCCCTTATCAGGAAGGCAGTCTCGTTTCTCAGATTAAAGTCCGGGTCATTAGCTCCCAGACGAAGCATTTTCATCTCTGTCTGCGGAGTGGTCGCCGTACTGATAGTATAGAAACGATTCTTATTAACGAAGGTGAAGCTCGATGTATTCTTGTTCTCATTCTGTCCCCAAGCTTCCAGCCAAAGATGCTGATAGCCATCCTTTGTTCCAAGAGTTTTCAGTTCGTTACCGGCTTTGGTATAGGGGAAGTTCAGAGAGACGAAATGTCCGTTATACCATAAAGGGTAATCGTATTGGTGCTCTTTGTCCGCATTTGCTTGCAGTACATCCAGGATTAACGGGAATTGCAGGAAAGGAGTAGTCACGTAAGCCAGTGTACGTTTCATCTCCACTCCGGGATAGGCATTGGTGTCTTTTGCCACCATTACCTGAAAATGTCCGCCGTTGAAATCATGGTAGATGATGTCCGAGTGATAACGGGAAGAGATTTTCATATCTCCGGCAAAGTTGGATGTTTCATCTACAACCAAAGTATTGTGCGCAATAGTCTGTTTGGCAAACGATTGGTTTTCACGGGTATAATGTCCTTTGTACTTGGCTTCGATGTTCAGGAAGCGGGAAGCACCGTAGTCTGACAAAATCTCGTTCCCATTGTCGTAATATGCCATTGTTAGTTTATCAAAATGTCCGTGGCTCAAGCCGTGTGAGGTAGCTTTCAGTGTCAAAGCACTATTCAGATTAGAGTCTGTAGAGCGGATTACGGCTATGCCGCCTTCATCCCCCTTGCGTCCGTCACGAAATACACTGCTGCGATAGATAATCGGAGCAGCTTCCCCGCGGGCAATATCACGGGCTACCTTAAAGCCGCCGATAGTAGGAAGATAAGTATGCTGGTACTTATTTGCAACGGACAATAATGATTTGTCCGAAGGATTGACGTTATACAATATGTCTACCGCATATACCAGTTCCTGTGCGGAAAGCCCTTTCAGCAAGGCGTCATTAATATGAAAGAATTCGCCTTCATACGAAAGTTGTACCAATGTGGAGAGGGCTTTCGAAAGAATGTTGTCCCGGTAATTAAAGATTTTCAAGTCCGGCAGTTTATTCTCGATACACTGGGCGAAGATGACGAAAGGCCAAATGGCATAACGCTGATAATAGGCTCCTTCCGTGAAGTAACCGTCGGGAGAGAACAGGTAATCCATCTGGCGGATAAAGCCGCCCCGTTTACCTGTTTCGTCAGAGCCGTAAAGTGCTTTCTTTACGTAGTCTTCACGGTTCATCGCAAAGCCAATCATGCCAACGGCGGCCGTAGCCCATGTAGCATGGTTGTGCATTTTATTGAAAGTCTTGTTATTTGCATGGTTGTCTCCCATACCGTCCATGATGAAGTCCGCCATCGGAACAAACAGGTTCTTCTCGATAGTGGAACGCTGTTTGGGTGAAAGTGTGTTATAGATACAATCATAAGCGACCGCTGTATGTACCAGCCATACACTTTCATTCAGCGTCTGCCAAAACAGACGTCCCGGAACAGGAGAAAGTTGTAAGGGGTGGAAACCCAAAGTGGGATATAGTTTTGCATAGGCTTCCAACATATCAGCTACGTAAGCGGCATATTTCTTATCACCGGTCAGTTGATAGGCAACTCCGCAATGGAACATCGCATAATAATTGGATTTATGCTGTTCGTGCACCACGCCACCACCGCCGTCTATCGGAACCGGCACGGAGACAGGAGAGTTTATTGCCGCATCGGCTGCGGTCAACACTTCCGAAAGAGATTTGTCGAATGCGGGTACCGTCCCCTTTCCTGCCCTCATCTCGTTCACTTCTTCCTGTGTGAAAAGAAGGGACGGATGTTGGGCAAATGAAAAGAGGCATCCACCTAAAACCATGAATATGCAAATAATAAGTTTTCTCATCTTATGTTCATAATAAATATATGTAATAAATCCAGGCACGGATTACGCAGATTACACGGTTTTTGGACTGATGGTTGGCATAAAGCAACCGTGAAATCCGTGTAATCCGTGCCTGATAATACTAGTTCAGACCGATAGAAAGTCTTTCCAGTTCGCTACCCTTCACCGGAGTATAATCGTATGCTTCGGCATTGATATAGGCGGGACGGATATTGTACATCTTTCCCTGTATGGCTTGAGAAGTGGTAGTCATCATTCTACCGGAGTTCCACAGATTACAGTTTGCAATACGTACTTTCTCCCAAGTCGCCTCATCCAGACGGATAGTTGCCCCACCGCGTCCGCTATTATCAAAGTTACAGTTTTCCACTGTCAGCACTTGCGGGCCAATCAGACGCATGACGCTTCCACGCTCCTTGTTGCAGCAGTCTACAAAGGTGCAATGTCTGATAGTTATATAAGGGCCTGCCGTACTTTCGTCACTTCCACCGCGATAAATATTAATAGGTAAACCCAACAAGCGATAGAAAGAGCAGTTCTCAATCAACATATCATCAGCGTTATAGCGACCTATATCGTCTTTCTCTGCTGCATAGTTGATAGCATCTCCTGACAAATCACGGAAGAAACAGTTTCTGATAGTAACGCTTTTGGCAAAAGTAGCTTTTGTTCCTTTAATGGCAAAGAATCCGCCTTCTCCAAAATTTTGGAATTCGCAGCCGTCTACTGTCAATGTATAAGGCTGTACCATATCAAGGGCAGTGGAAATTCCCGCTTTAGCCAAAGCCTTTCCGGGCTCCAGAACTCCATCGAATATAATATTCTCAATGACCAGTTCGCCACCATCGGCAATAGTCACCATATTATCCGGCTTATCTCCGTTGAAACGGACAATCGGCTTATTGGCTACGTCAGCAGCACGGATTGTCAACGGTTTATCAACGAGCATAGCACATTGGATAGGATATGTGCCTTTCGCCAAAATAATGATACCGCCCGGTGCTGCCGACTGAATGACTTCAGACAGGTTCGTTCCCGGAGATACATTATATTCTTTATGGTCATTGGCTATGGATTGTAATACCTGGTTTTTAAACCATGAAGCACCTTTGTCCTTACGTATCACAGCATCATCGGGCAACTGGGGAGCTTTTACTTTTTCCGTAGTAAATCCCGGAGCCGAGTAGTTCTTTGCCAATTGCACTTTGTTACCTTTGAACCGGATACCCGCTACGTCGTCAACAGCTATATAAGGTTGGTCGAGTTCTTTATTGATGATGATATTATCCGTAAAAGACACTTTTTCAGGCGCAAGGGTACGTTCCATATCCTTGCCTGTACCAAACTCTATATTCGTGCAATCTACGAATGTGTTACGGTACATCTTGACATCAACAACTTGACAATATCTGTTAGGTAACGAATTGGGTACAGCGTCCATGACTCCCAAAGCGGAGAAAAAGCGGGTGCCTGCCAAGCCGACCAATACATTATCGTACACCTGATGTCCGGCATCAACTATGCGGATACCGCCTGTATTACGACGCCCGTTACCGATAAACAGATTGTCATTCACCGTATTACGGACACCATGGCGCAAAGCTACCACTCCTTCACATTCCAACAGCGTGTTGTTGCGGATGATGTTGTCACTGGACTTGATAGAGATTACTTCCACTTCACCGGAGCAACGTTCGAACAGGTTATTTTCAATGATTGTATTTGAGGAGCTATAAGCCTGTTGAGAAGTTCCCACACGCATCGTTTCGGCTCCGTTCGAACCATATACAGGTCTTTCACCAAAATAATTATGGTCAATCAGGTGATGATTTTCCAGACAACGTTCGTCGTTGAGGATGACAATCAATGTCACCCCCAAATTCAGTTTTCCTGTCAACGAACAATGGTCTACCCTGTTGTGACGACCATAAAGCAATATATAGCTGTAAGCCTGATCCCGGCGGGACGGATTGAATTTGTCTATCACACAATTCGTCAGGCGGCAGTGATTAGCGAGTTCCTGTCCGTTACGGAATTCTATTACAGAACCTTTGGGAGCGTAGCCGTCAGTGAAATGTAATCCGCTGACAGACATCCATTCGCCTACTATCCGCAAGGTAGAGCCGCCTTCTATCTTCACCTTTCCGGGGTTCAGGGCTTCTATGGTGATAGGAGCTTTTTCGGTTCCTTTACCCATCCACTTCAACTGCATGTCTTTGTACTGACCGTCCTTGATATAGATCTGGTCACCCGGTTGCGCAGTTTTTAAACAGGAAGCTACTTCGGGAAGCGTTACGTCGTATCTTTTTGCAAAAGAGACTGACGGTAGCCCGATGAACAGAAGCGATATAATTGCCTTATGTATATTTCGTGTCATCATTAATTATTGAACTTTTGAGTAATCGTAATCTTGTTTCTGCCAGTACATATCGAATTCAATCGAACTGGATGAAGGAGCATTCGTGTTATTGTACAACTTAAAATCAACTGTTTTTATGTGTAAAACTCCAATACGTTTAATATTATCAGCAACATTATCGACCGACCCTTTTACATTATAATAAAATACAAGCAAAACGGCATCTACATCTGCTATCTTTTCTTCACCTACCTTAAATATATCCGGTGCCCAAACATCTGTATTAGGCGAAGCCTTTGCACTTGCAATACTAAAACCACGGCAAGTTTTAGCTTCCACATCTATTGGGAAAGTAGTCTCATCAATCTTTGATAATGTACCGTTCTTCACTTCATCAATCAGAGTTTTATAGCCTGATTTAGATGGGTCAAGCCATAAGAAAGTTAATGCCGGCGTACCATAACAATCTATTTTTCCTCCTGTCACTTGCGAACTGGAATTTGTTGTAGAATAAAAGTTTCTCAATTGTGTTTTTGAGTTTGCCGGACTATTAATCTGTAATTGCCCTGCAGAAGCTCCTGAGAAGAAAAAATAGGGGTTTACTGAATTATATTCGCTCTCTGAAACCGCCGGTTTATTATTAGCAGAACAAGTAGCAGCTTTATATTTCATAGAAACTGGATCTACTACAGTACCCCAATCACTATTTGCATAGACCAATCCCGTTTCCGGAGAGAAGAAAGAAGATAGTTGCCCCTCAATACGTCCCTGACCATATACTTTTCTATTCTCCCAGAAATAAACGAAAGGCACTTTCACCACAAACACATCCGTCAAGGTGTGCACTTCGCGTTCGTCAAAATAAGAAATCTTCAGTACCACCGTATTATCTCCATCTACATAGTTCTCCGATGAAGGTACAACAAACTTTAATTCAGTTTCAGTCTGCAACGTAATAGTACACTCGATATCACCTAACAGCACTTTATCAATCTTATTAAGATATGCTCCCTCCAGCACTACCATATCTCCCACGTTGGCTGGTTCAAACACAGTAGTCGTAACCTCCGGCTGATAACGTTTCACCGTGAACTTGGGCGCGGACGAACTTGACGTCTCCACTTCCTCTGTACCATTAAAATATTTGAATGTCACAATAGCCTTGTCACTTTCCACATAAGGAACCTTCACTACTATCTCATTCTCACTTTGTGAGATAATCTCTGCCTCATTTCCCTCTGTCCCGCCTTCGGCAGTGAAAAGAACAGCACTCACCACATTCATGGAACTACCGGAGAGCAACAAATTATTGCCCATTTCAACTTCCGAGGGCATCCCGGCCTGTGAAACGACAGGAGCCGGATATTCAAGGGTAAAATCTCCTTCGGACACACCCTCACCTATCGAATTTACCAATACAATTTTACCACTGCGTGCCTGATTTGTCACTTTCAAAGACAAACGCCGGTTGGACACTTTCTGTAGGATAACGGCTTTTCCACCACCGATAGTAGCACTTACCACATCATCCAAATATTCTCCGGTAACAACAATCTCACTACCTATGCTTCCACTCTCGGGCGAGAAAGAAAGGATTTCCGGTGAACTAACCGCCACATCCTTCATCGATGTAGAATCACAACCACACAAAAAGAATAAACAGACAAACAATGATGCCAGACTCCATTTTCTATATTGTTTCATATTCGTAAGCATTTAAAAGATTAATAACCCGTGTTCTGTGCTATCTCTGGATTAATGTCAATCACACTCACCGGAATAGGCAGAAATGTTTGCCAATCTTCTATATCATTCACCGTATAAGAATATTCCGTATAAAGAAGCTCGCTGTTCAAGTAGTTGTTTACTGTCTGAGTAGCAATACCCCAACGAAGAAGATCAAACCAGCGCTGGTTCTCAAAAGCCAGTTCAAGCCTGCGCTCATTACGTACAGCCTTTCTAAAATCATAAAGACCAGGCAGGTCGGTCAGTGTATACGTAGAAACACCGGCACGTTCACAAACCATATTCAAATACTTTAGATTGTCTGCCGAAGGCCCCGAGATTTCATTTGTCAATTCAGCATAAAGTAAAGCAATATCAGCCACACGAATCACAGGCCAGTCACTTTCGCCATCATACTGTGTAGTTACAGGATTTACATACTTCTTGCAGTAACGGCAATTACCTTCCGTCACCCACGTCTGAGTAGTTGTATTGAAATATTTCTGGGCGATATTCACATCCAGACGTTTATCAGCCCCCGCACCTCTTTGCTCGTAAGCTGCAATAATGTTGTCAGTAGGAGTATTATAACCGGAAGAAGTACCGATAATCACATTTGCACCATTATTGACCGGAGCAAACATATTGCCGAACGGCGAACCGATACCGGCATTTCCCGAAAGGTAACGAACCGCAAAGATTATCTCCTTATTCATCTCATTGCCAATATCAAAAACCTTATCATAAGCCACAAGATCACTACCCGATTGCGGATTTCCCACAGATTCACTTTCGAGTACTTCCTTACACAGTCGGGCGGCACGGGCATATTTCTCGTCACCCGCCCGGTAGTGCGTAGCATATACCTTGGCAAGCAACGCTTTTGCCGCGTTCAGGTCAGCACGTCCCAAGTCACCGTCCGCCATCTTGCGGGGCAACAGTTCATTATTGACAATATTCTCCAAATCTCCTTCGATAAGGGCATATACTTCATCCACCGTAGAGCGTTGCATATCACGGGCCACTTCAGAAGGAACCTTGGAAGTAACGATAAATACCGGCCCCCATAAACGAACCAGATTGAAATACTCCAATGAACGAAGAAAAAGCACTTCTCCCTCATATTGGTTCCGCAATGTCTCGTCCGTCACCACATCAAGGTAAGATATAACATTGTTTACCCGTGCAATTGTGGCATAACAGGCATTCCAGTACGTTTCCACCCATTCGTTTTCCGGTACGATAGTACCTTGGTCGAGCTGTTCCACCAGTCGTGTGGTATTCGAAGAAGAACCTGCAGCATACATACGTCCGTTATCCGAGCGCAATTCTGTCATGGCCCATTCGTAATACATCACATCATGCAGGGAATTATAACAACCCAGCACCAGATTATTTACCGACGAAGCATCCTTCACATACTTATCTGCCGCCACTTCCGAATAAGGATATTGATCCAAATCACAAGCGGAAAATACCATGACGATTAACAATAATCCTATATAATTTATTTTTTTCATCGTTTTCCTCCATTAAAAATTAATATCAAAACCGGCAGAAATGGTAGAAGTCAACGGGAACCCACCACGCTGATACCCCGAAATCATTGCACTGGAATAATTACCGGATGTCATACGCGACTCCGGATTAATGCCTTTGTAGCCACTTCCCCAAATATAGAGCAAGTTACTGCCCGACACATAAAAACGCACACCTGATAACTTAATCTTACGGGCAGCAGTTGCCGGCAAGGTATATCCCACTGTAAAGTTACGCAGACAAGCATAAGAAGCATTTTGCAAAGGATAATCAGTAAGCATGAGGTCATGTCCCGTTTTCACATTCTGATAAGGCGTTTTTCCGTCACCCGGATGCTCTGCACTTACCCAGCGGTTCTTTGTGTACTTCTTGTTCCACTTCTTTGTTTCATTATAATATACATCACCATTAAGCACTGTGATGCCCTGTACACCCTGAATAAGGAATGAGATGTCGAAATCTTTAATTTGGAAAGTATTGGTGATGCCCCATGTGAAATCCGGGTAAGGAGTGCCCAACGCAACCCGGTCTTCAGGAGTCAAAGAACCGTCATTATTGGTATCGACAATGCGTATCCCTCCCGGTGCGTCGTCTGAAAAATGAGGATTAGCTGCAATCTCTTCCGCACTATTCCATACACCACACGTTTTGTATCCATAAAATTGAATCAACGGCTCACCCACTTTAGCAAGATAACCCTCATTTCTTTCACCCAAAGAAATCATTTGTTGTTCACCGCCTAACTCCAATAATTTATTACGCGAAAGTGAGAAATTTATATTAGTATCCCATGAAAACTTACGGCTTTTCATATTATGCGTATCAAGCTGGATTTCCAAACCTGAGTTACGGACTTTTCCTATATTATTCCAATAGTGTGTGTAACCGGTAAACGATTGCGTCGGCTGTTCGAACAATAACGCACGTGTCACCGAATAGTAAGCATCTATCGCCAGATTGATACGGTTGTTGAAAAGTCCCAAATCCAGACCATAGTTAAACTCATCAGTCTGCTCCCATGTAATATTAGAATTAGCCAGCGAAGAAGAGATATTCGCAGAACCATTCACCAATGAACCCGTACCTTTGCCGGTCACGTAATTCGCACTGTTCAATACCTCGAGGGCTGCATTATAACTGATACGGTTATTTCCTGTCACACCATACGATGCACGAAGCTTCAAGTTAGAAATAGCCTTGATACCCTTCATGAATTTCTCTTCACTCACGCGCCAACCCAGTGATACGGAAGGGAACCAGGCATTACGGTTTCCTTTGGAAAAGAGCGATGAACGATCCAGACGCAAAGAGGTAGACAACAAATAGCGCCCCAAATAACTATAATTGACACGTCCCAGATAAGATTCCAATACAACATCCGGATATCTGAAAGTTCCCGTACCCGCCGTATTTCCATTACCCTCACTAGCCAACTCGTAAACAGTGGCAGCATTCAAAGTATGAATGTCATCCGTAGCAAATCCCGTCGCAGCCATAGCCACCCGCTGATTCCGTGTCTTTTCTACAGTATATCCCAATAAAGCGTCAAGACTATGGTCTTTATTCTTTCCAAAATCCAAATGGTAACTCAAGGTATTCTCACTCAACAAATCAATATAAAGTGCACTGGAATAAGTGGCACGGCTTGCTTCCTTGTCTTTCGTAGCGTCCTTATTTGCATAATAATAAGAAGGGGCAAAACGAACATTCAAGCCGTTGGATGTCTTAAACTGCAATCCTTTACAAAGATCAAGCGTGAGATACATGCTGGCCAATCCTTGCATAGTCTCGCTCCAACGGAAAGTATTAGTCATTACGCTCGCCGGATTATTATTGGCAGAGCTAAATGGAGACGATTTTTCCAATACCCGGTTACCGTCGGCATCCAACAACGGATTTCCATCGGCATCCACGGCAGTCGGTGTCATAATATTGTTAAAATGGCTACCTCTTGCAAATCCGGTATATCCGGTCAGGTCTGTGCTATATGCATTGTGATAGACCGGTAAAAAAGAGGGAGTACGATAGAAATCAATAAAGTTATTTTTCGGACGTTCCGTCTTGCTATATGTACCGGATATATTAACACCCACCGTAGCTATCTTTGAGAGTTTGGTATCCACTTTTGTACGGAAATTCAGTTTGTCCAGTGAATTGTTGAGCATCACCCCCTGGTCTTTAGTATAGGCTGCTGAAATAAAATATTTCGTCTCTTTGCGTCCACCGGAAACACTCATCTGCACATTCGTGATACCTGCCATATCACGCAAGCCCTCTTTCTGCCAGTCGGTAGTCCCCATCTGGCTTTCCAAATAAGCAGCCCCGCGAGCAGCACTCGGAACTTTCGGCCCACCTAAGGCAGCTTCTTCTTCCAATAAGCCCAACCATTCGGAAGAAGTCATCATATCATGCAACTGATAAGCGTATTTAAATCCCTGATAGAACTTAAAAGAATATTTCGGCTTGTCCGGCGTACCGCTTTTGGTAGTCACCATAATCACTCCATTGGCAGCGCGCGACCCGTAAATGGCAGCCGAAGCCGCATCTTTCAAAATTTCAATAGACTTCACATCCGCAGCATTGATAGACGACAAACCACCGGATACGGGAAATCCATCTATGATAACCAACGGTTCACTATCTGCGGAAATGGAACCCGTACCGCGTACCCGGATAGAAGGAGTCACACCCACTTCCGATGTCTCATTAGAAACCGTCAATCCAGTCATAGCACCTTGCAAGGCAGTAGTGACATCACTCACCGGAGCATTAATCAGTTTCTCACCTTCCAACTTTGAAATCGAACCCGTCAAATGAGATTTCGCCTGTGTACCGTAACCGATTACCACAACATCATCCAACATCTTCGAATCCTCTTCCAATGTCACATTCACGACCGTGCGTTTGCCTACCGCTTCCGCCTTGTCAACGTAACCGATATACGAGTAAACCAAAATTGTCTTTGAATTAGGGACTTTAATGGAGTATTTACCTTCAGCGTCTGTCACAGTACCCGTAGGAACGGCAGCGTCTTTCACCGTTACTGAAGCTCCAATCAATGGCCCCTGTTCATCTATCACCTTACCAGTAACTACATGCTGGGAGTAAACGTTCAATGCTCCTACCAACAACAGGAACATCATCACGACTTTTTTAAAAATACAGGAGTTGTTCATAGATTAGTGTTTTAATTTCTGTGACAAACGTAACGATTAAAATTGGTAAACCAAAATTTTGGTCTACCAATTAATATTTATTAATAATTCAACATAAACATCTTATAAATAACACGTTACGCGTACCTCTATATAAAAGGGCAGGAGAATATTTTTACTAGAAAGCTTTACTTTGAAAGATAATATTCGTACTTTTACGGCCGAAACGGAAAAGGTCATCTTTTTAAAATATTTATATCTTATGAAAGACGAAATCAATTCGCAGCCAGTTAAGCATGTAATAGAACACATAAAAAAACAAATATCAGAACGTCAGATTTTACCGGGAGAGCGTCTTCCTTCTGAGCGTAAATTATCCGAACTTTTGAAAGTCAGTCGGTCACATGTTCGCGAGGCATTGCAGAAACTGGAATTATACGGTATTGTAAAAACATATCCTCAGAGTGGAACTGTGGTATCCGAATTCTCCAAAGACCAGTTGGATACTATGATTACCGATGCATTGAAAATCAGCAGATATGATTTTTCAAGCTTGGTTTATGTACGTGTACTTCTGGAAATAGAGGTCTGCAAATTATGCGCAGTAAACCGCACAGAAGAGGATTTGAAGAATATCGAAAACACGCTTGTCGAACTGGAAGAAAAGTTTGATACAGACCTTCGCGTCGAAAAAGATTTTGCCTTTCACCAGGCCATTGCACAAGGCGGACATAATCCGGTTATCAGTTCACTCCTGCTTATTATTACTCCTGATATTTTAAAATATTATCAAAAATATAAAGTTTGTGCCGTTCCTCAAAAAACGGTTCATGCGGAACATAGGGAAATGTTACAGAAGATAAAAGATAGAGACAAAGAAGGAATGAAAGAACTGGTGCTCCGCCACTTGGCCAATCTGATTGATTTTGCTAAAATGTCCGCGAAAGGCGATATCCCGGAATTCGAATACGGACATATCTAAGATACGTAAAAGAATAAATTTAATTAGTTGTATGCGAGAAACTATCCAGTCTCTTGTATACAACTAATTTCGTTTATATATAAAATTAATCGTCTGACAGTTGTTGCTCTTTCGTCTGACAGTTGTTAGACGAAAAGTCAACAGTAGTCAGACGAAAGTTCAACTATAGTCAGACGAATAAATTTATTCGATTGAAGAGTTAGTCTTATGCATACGGAAGATTAATGGATAATGGTCGGGCAATTAATCTTATTTGATAAGATAAGTAGCCACTACCGGATAATGGTCTGATTCCTTATCCGCCCAATAACAGACATTGTATGCTTTCACCGTAAAAGCTTCTTTTGGCGCATAAATCAGCCAGTCGCATGCATAAGTCGGATTTGGAACGGGCACTGTCCACGGGGCATCGTCACTCAAACAGTTTACAGTGAAATACTTTTGAAAGGCAGCCATGGTAGCAGAGCCACGGCGGGAATTCAAATCTCCCCCCAAAATAACAGGTTTATCCAGTAACTCCACGCACGCAAGGATTTCATCAACCTGTTTCAGACGGGCAGCGTCTTCGTATTTATGATCCAGATGTGTCGTAGCAAAATAGAATTCTTTGCCTTCTTTCGACACTTTCACATAACCGAAAGAACGGACATAATCACCTTCTTTCAGTACACTCAACTTAAAACTCTTTTCCTCGGAAACCGGATATTTGGAAAGAATCACATTTCCGTAATCTCCGCCGGTCGGAATATCGAGCGCATGGGCAAAATAATAATATTTCATCCCCGTTAGTTCCGACAGTTTCTTCGGAGTATCCCAAGGGTTAATCTCCGTGTTTCTTTCTATTTCCTGAAGTGAAACGATATCCGGATTTTCTTTTTTAATAACTTCGGCTATCTTATCAATCCCTTGTTTACGACCGCTATAAGTGTTGTAAGTCATAGCTTTTACTGTGACCTCTTTCGGTTTCGTCACAGGTTTCTGTGCTGTCAGAGATTGCGACAAGCAACACAGCAGAAACAAGAAAATACATATTCTAAAATTCATATACAACCAATTAATAAGTAAATGTTATCCTGAAAAACAATCTTTCCTACCTGATATAAAATTAATCCTTTTCTATCTTACGAATCTTATGATTCCAATAATCTGAAACGTACAATGCTCCGTCCGAACCAAACTGCACACCTTCCGGATGGTTGAATTGCGCTTTATCCAACGGGCCGTCTGTCGTACCGGAAGTCCCCGTACCTGTGTAGTTTGTCAACATTCCATCAGGGGTAATTTTCGCTATACGATGTTTTTTACGGACTGCTACATAAATATTTCCCTCTTCATCCAAATCCATCTGGCAAGGCTCTTCCAGTTTGGCTTCATTTCCCTGACCTTCTGTAAAACCTGCTTTCTCGTACTGCCCTACCCAAACACGGAGATTAGAAAACTCGCCTGTCGACATATCGTAATCCCCCTTATAAATCACATCTTTTTCCTGTGAACTCATATACACGGTAGTTCCTGCCTTATCAAAAAGAATACAGCGGATTTTCACTTTCGCCGCATTTTTACCTGCTGCATCGGGAAGTTGCACGCCGGTTGCCACCATCGTATTCTGCTCCGGGTCATATTTGTAAATCATGGCATTTCCATGAGCTACGGAGAAGACCTCTCCTGTGACAGGATGCACACCTACATTGGTGACACCATTGCCCAAAGAAGAAGTGACTGACCATATCGCAGCCAGATTGCCGGTATCATACTGATGCGTATCATTGCTCCATGGCATTGTTGCAATATGTGCATTGCCAGAAGCGTTGGCATCATTGGACAAAAATAAAGTATTGCCATCCGATGAGAAAGCGATATTCATCATCCTGAATACGGTTCCGCCGGTTCCATCACCACGTAAGAAAGTAGCGACCTGATTATTTTTCGCAATACGGACATCACGGTCATCATCTTCCACGATATACAAAGCACCTTCCTTATCGAAAGCAATAGAACCCGGTTTCCAAAGAACCGCTTCCATGAGAGTCCCCTCTTTCTTTTCCGTTTTTGCGGCAGGAACATAACTGCCGATATATGTACTCACAATAGGAGACTGAGAATACTCGAACTCCGTTTTATAGGTCAGTTCCTGCGCAGCTTCCCCCTGACCGATATATACTTTCACCAGACCGGAACCGGAACCTCTCTGTACATTGGCAGTAATAATATTCCCCAACGCACCCGTCACTTCGGCGTCCACCCCGTTGACTGTCACGCGGATATTATCCAAGTCCGTTCCAAAATGCGTACCGTACAAGGTCAGGCTTGTAGACTTTCCGCCTGATGTCGGCGTGTACATGGTAATTTGGGGAGCAACTTCACCTTCTCCGATTTCAGGCGTCATATCCTGCCGGTTCTCATCCTCACAAGCTACAAAGCCGATTGACGCAAACATCAGAGAATAGATAGAAAACCGTTTCAAACGATATATCAATGTTTTCATGTTTCTGTCTTTTTTTTAGGTTAATCGTTTATACTGAACGTAGCTACCACCGGGAAATGGTCTGATTCCACATAAGCATCATAATATACATCATAGGCCTTCGGAGTCATTCCTTCATCTGGAGTGTATAATACGAAGTCAATCGCTTTTACCGGAACAGGCGTTCCCGTTGTCAGCCCGTAGTTCCCGTTCAGGCAACCGATTTCAAAACGTTCATACAATATCTTCATCGGGCCGGAGTCAGCCAAGGCATTGAAATCACCAGTCAATATCATCGGCTTGTCCAAACCTTTTGTCTTCTCGATAATGGTTGTAGTCTGGTTGATACGATTGGTTTCATTACCTACATGAGACAGATGAGTCACTCCGAAGTAGAAACTTTTCCCTTCTTTTTCTGTTTTCACTACGCCCATAGAACGCGGGTAGACATCTTCCACCGTCTCTATTCTCGGCAAATCATAGTTCACCCCGTCACTTATCGGATATTTCGAGAGAATCAGGTTACCGTATTCGCCACCGTCCACATCACGGGTTTTGACGAAGAAAGCATAAGGCATTCCCGTCACTTCTTTCATCAGGGCAATAATATCCGCTTTCTCCACCTTGTTGGTCTTCGTTTCAAACTCCTGTAAGCCCGCCAAATCCGGATTTATCTTTTTAATCACCTGAGCAATTGTCTCCATTCCTTTTTTTCCGGAATAAATTTTCTGCCCGCTGTATATATTGTAAGACATGACTTTTACCAATACTCCGTCCTTCTCATCGGGCGGGGTTATACCATCATCGTCCGAACTGCAACCGGCGAACAAGCCGCTAATCAACAGTACCAGTAATACATAGAATTTATGTTTCATTGTTACCTTCTTTTTTATCGTTTATCTTATATCATTCACAGTTACTTCCACTACCCGGCTATAGTTCACGTACGGTTTGCTTTCCGCTGTCACCGTAGCCGCAACACGCACATATACCCTGTTCTTGTTAGAGACAATCTTATAGTGATTCTCTATAAATTCGGTATCACTCATCAGGTCGATGATGTGCGTGCCACTTGCTTTTGTTCCGAGTGAAGAGAGAGTCGCATGGTTTGCATTGTTCACGTCCACTCCCGGAGCATAATTCCATATAACGGAGACATCCGTCAGTTTCAATGTCTCGTTCGATGTTTTCGCGTCATAGGTCAGTGTCAGCTTATTATCTGCCGATACAGCCACATCAAGACTGATACGCGAGAACGGGATTGTGTACAAATCAACCTGCGTTTGTCCGTTCACGGTGACATACCCTTCACATACCCCGACAAAAGGGCCATCCTTTGCCTGAATACGATAGTTGCCATTGAACACCTTCGTATGCTCAAACGTTCCATCCTGGCGGGCACGGAAATCGACAGAGGCGGTAGCCCCCGTATTCTGCTCGTACAAACTCATCATCACACCGCTACTTCCCGGCACAGGCATAGGAACCGGTTCATTCGTTTCCTTATCATAGATAGTGCCATACACGCCACCATTCGGTGCATCATAATTATCGATGTCATTTTCGCATGCCGCCACGAAACAGGCGAATAATGCAGTCAATCCTATGTTTATTATTTTATTCATATTGTTTCTTCTTTAAACTTACAATTGGACGTATCAATTACCGTAACCCGGATTCTGTACCATCAACGGATTCGTACTCAAGTCCTCGGCACGGAACACCGTATAGTAGTTCTTTTCAAGGAAAAGGCGCTTTCTCTTTTCGGGCACACCGGTTTCAAAAGTGTATTTGCCGCTCTTGATATTGTAATACGGACAGAGAGCCGTACCGCGGAAATTAGTCAGGCCGCCTTTGCTGACATCGAGATGAGCCAGGCGCCAACGTTTCAAATCCCAATAACGATGCTTTTCAAAAGCAAGTTCCACTTTCCGTTCATGACGCACTTTGTCCAGTGTCAGGTTGCCGGCAACCAATAGTTTGATGCCTGCCCTGCCGCGAATCTCATTGATATCTTTCAATGCCACATCCAGGTGCTGATTCAATTCCATGCAAGCCTCTGCGCGGTTCAGATAGATTTCTGCCAGACGGAAAACCACCCAGGGAGTAGAGGAACGTTTTGCATCGATATCCGTATAGTCCGTCAGGCTTTCATCCAGGAATTTACGCTGATAGAAACCCGTCTTGCTGGCATCGCCTACACTTAACGAGCCACCGTCTTTTCCCGAAGTATTATAAGTCTGCCCGTCTATTACGACCTTGTTCTCCTTGTCCGGCTGGGCGGAAGCTTCATACTTGGTTCCTATACCATCCTGTCCGTTGATGACACCGCGCATCCATTCGATTTTACCGCCACCGTATCCTTTATAATCAGCACCGGGCAGGTAAACCGAACCTAATAAGCGAGGGTCTTTATTCCTAAAGATGTCATACGGGCTATCATAGCTGATAGCTTTCCCACCGCTGTCTTTCATCTTCAGTTTCCCTTCCGTACCATCAATATATTCAAACTCTTCGACCATTTCCAACACCGGAGACATACCGCATCCCCAGCCATCACCACGATAAGAGAAAGGAACATTCAGTTTATCCCACATATGCCCCTTACCGGCAGCTACATTATACTGTTTCTGGAATATATATTCACCGTTATCCCCATTCACTGCTTTGGAGAAGAGATTGTAAAAGTTCTGCGCCAACTCTTCCGGTTCCGTACCGGTCGATTTATACAAGCTATACACACGGGGAACCATTTCATCCAGAATCTTCGAAGAAGCAGTATAACATTCGTCAAAGTAACGTTCCGCTTCTGTCTCGGGAATATACACATATCCTTTGGAAACAGCTTCGCCTGTCAGAGTCAGCGTTTTGGAATACTTGGCGATAGTACCGGCATACAGTGCGGCACGTGACCACAAGGCAAGCACCGTTCCACGATTTGCGCGGTATTTGGCATCACTGCTGCGTACTTCCGGCAATGATTCATAGATAGCTTTACATTCATTGATTATGAAATCATAGGTCGCGGCTTCCGTATCACGAGCCTGGTAAAGAGCTTCCGTATTTCCTGCGGTATATTCTTGCGGAACAGTCTGCAAAGGAACGCCCCCATAACGTTTCACCAGTCCGAAGTACTGCATAGCACGGATAAAACGGGCTTCTGCACCGAGTTCTTCTTTCTCATCCTCACTCAATACGGAAGTTTTCCCAATATTCAGCAGGAAGTTATTCACAATACGGATTTGCTTGTAGCGGGTCACCATGTCGTCGTTGAATACATAGTCGCCATAAGAATAGGTAGAATTCGACTTATCGAACGCACTTTCTTTCTGATAACTGGCGGTAGCCTCATCCGAAAGACTGGTCTGATTCGCCAGATTCGCTTTCTTACTTCCATACCAATCATCGTATTCATCCAGTTTCAATCCCGAGTCATACATATCCGCCAATACGGCTGTGATTGCCTTCGGATTTTGCCAAATCAAATCCGGTGTGTTGACACCGCTGGTACTCTCACGGTTCAGATAATCGTCGCATCCCGTCCACAGGAAGATGGACGCTCCGCCTATCAATATATATTTCAGATAATTTCTATTCATTGTCTTTACAGGTTTTAGAAAGTTACATTTACGCCAAAGTTATACGTCTTCATCTGCGGATAGTAGCGTACACCACTGGAGTTACTCTCCGGATCGACATTTTTCATCAGTCCGTCACGCTTGGTGAAGGTCAGCAGATTGTTACAGTTGATATAAAAACGTACCCTGTCGATAGCAGCCTTTTTTGTCAAGACTTTAGGCAGTGTATATCCCAGTTCCAAAGTTTTCAGACGCAGGTAACTTGCGTTGTGCAATGACCATGAGTTGCCGGAACGGTTATCGGCAACACCTGCCACACGTGCGGCAGGCATATAGCCCGGAATCCATTTACTATAAGGGTCGGTCGGATCTTCCCGATGCCAACGGTCGGTCATGATAGCCAGTCCATTACCCAAACCTTGCTGGATAAACGGGTCGAGAATATCCCCGCTGACATAAATATCATGTCCCGCAGCTCCCTGAAAGAAGACAGTCAGGTCGAATCCTTTATATTCTCCGGACATATTCAAGCCGTAGTACATACGGGGTGTAGCACCATGTCCGAGCGGTTGCGTGTCGTTATCATCAATAATACCGTCACCATTGTAGTCTTCGAACTTCAAATCACCCGGCATCAGCGAACGGTTACCGTCCTTATCCTGAACCGGTGAGTTCAGAATCTCTTCAAAGGAAGCAAACTGTCCGATAACTTTCTTTCCCCAACGGATATCTTTGTAACGTCCGTTCGTGTTGTTGCGCCAATTGTCATACATATTGGTGGAAGCCGCCCTCTCTACATAATCATACTTAATCCGGGTAGTGGAGAAGTTGGCCGACACATTGTAATTGAAATTGCCAATCCGGTTCTTATGTCCCACTACAATCTCGAATCCGGTATTGATGTCAGAGTTCAGATTTTCCTGCGGCATTGATTCTCCGAAAATAGTAGGCAGTGAGCCTACACGGGTAGCAGGCAAACCGGAACGGTTTCTACGGAACCAGTCGAATTCTACGGAAATCAGTCCTCTATGATAAGACGCTTCAAAGCCGATATTCATAATTTTCGATTCATACCAAGTCAGCCACGGGTTTGCCATACCTACCGTAGTCATGCCGGAAGTGACTCCGTTGCTACCCATGATATAGCTTCCGTGAGCCGTATATCCATCCAAATATTGGAAAGCATCGAAATCTCCCTCATCGCCCACTTTGGCGTATGAAGCACGGATTTTCAGGTTATCCATATCGGGTAACAGCTTTTTGAAAAAGGCTTCCTCTGAAACACGCCATCCCAAAGAGACACCCGGGAAGAATCCCCAACGATTGCCCGCGCGGAATTTATAAGTTCCGTCATAGCGGAAGTTGAATTCCACCAGATAGCGGTTAGAAAAATCGTAGTTCAAACGTCCCACCAGTCCGGCATGAGCCGTTTCCTGTGTCTTGCCGGAAGCTTCCTGATTCGTCTTATCCCCATAATCCAGGTCGGGAATCAACCCGATGGCAAAATCGCGTGTTCCGGTCACCCAGTTCTTTTTATCATTATACATTTCCCACACCAGCATAGTGCCGATGTTATGTTTCCCGGCGAATGTATTGTTATAGTTCATAGAGAACTGATAGGTCGGCTTGTCATAGTTCTCCAGTTTCGATTCCAAATGTGCGGTGTTAATCACTTTCTCTATATACTCCTCATTGGCATAATCATATGTATATTCCGAGAGGTCTTTCCGCCACGTTTTCCATTCCTTGTTTGTATAATCGTAAGCAACCAATGCTTTCGCCATCAACCCTTTAACCCAGGGAAGTTGCCAGGTGACAGCCAATGAGCTGTTAAATTCACGACGCAGGCGGTCTTCGTAACCACTGTCGTCCGAATCGGAAACATGCACGGGGTTCGCCATATCTCCTACGGCTCCCCAATAATCCGGGTTATCATTGGCATACATGGAATATGTCGGGATGGCCATTTGCGCCGAGCGGAACAGGTTATCGCCATTGTAAGGTTTCTTGCGGTTATCAAAGCGACCGCTCAAACGCAGTTCTACATTCAGTCCTTTGGCCACTTCCACGCTTAGATTGGAACGGACATTATAGCGTTGGTAATTCCAGTCGCCCGAACGGATGATACCACCCTGATCCATGTATCCGATGGACATATAATATTTCACTTTCTCCGTACCGCCTGTCAGACTCAAGTTATGTGAAGTTTGTGGAGCCGTGCTGCGCATCGTTTCATTCCACCAGTCTGTACCTGCCGTACCGTTCCGATAGGCTTCCAGTTGTTCCTGCGAATAAGCGGAAGCTCCGCGCCACGGGTTGGCATTATGAATCGCTTCATTATAGAGAGAAGCATACTCATAAGCATTCATCATTTCCGGATAACGGGTCACTTTTTGGAAACCCACATAGCCGTTATATTCTATCTTTACCTTCTGTTCCGTCCCTTTCTTGGTAGTGACCAGCAGAACGCCGTTTGAACCTTTGAAACCGTAGACGGCTGCGGCAGCATCTTTCAGGATAGAAATGGATTCGATGTCATTCGGGTCGAGCTGCGTATAGTCGCGTTCGATACCGTCTACAATCACCAGCATACTTCCATATCCGCGGATATCAACGGAAGCTCCGTCATCACCGGGGCTACCGCTACGCTGTACGGCACGCAAGCCCGGCAAACGTCCGGCAAGCATATTCGTCACACTGGGAGCTTTTACTTCCATCAGCTTATCCGAAGAAATGGCGGCCACCGAACCGGTTACGGAAGCTTTCTTCTGAATACCGTAACCTACCACCACTACTTCGTCCAATGTTTCCGTATCTTCCTGCAAGGTCACTTTCAGTCCGGACTGTCCGTTCACCTTTACTTCTGTTGTTTTATATCCGATGTAGGAAATCTGTAATACTCCGTTAGCGGGAACCGACAAGGTAAACTTACCATCCACATCGGTAATCGTCCCCACACCGGCAGCACCTTTCAGTTGTACCGAAGCTCCGATAACCGGTTCTCCGCCAGCATCAACAACCACACCTTTCACCGTGATATTCCGAACGGTCTGTTCGATACCCGATACCGAAGAGCTTTCCGCATATACCGTAAACGGTACGCACAGGATAGTCCCTGCCATTAAAGCTGAAACAGTAGCTATCTTCAGCCGGTCGTTGAACGACTTTAAGACAACCGTGTTCATTTTACAAGCATGTTTCATAGATTAAATTAGTTATGTGTTTTAAGTTTCGAATCTATATCGCTATCACATATCGCTACTGCAACCTGCGAATCGGCACAGCCATAGTAGAGATATAATTTGTTTTTAAAGTAAGCCAGTCCCTCGATAAATACCGTTCCGTCCTTGTACTGACCGCTTTTTTCGAAAGCGGCTTCGGGCACAAAGAAAGGTTTGTCCAATCGGTCGAGCACCTTATAAGGGTCATTGGTGTCGAACAGGAACTGCCCCGCACAATAAGCGCCTGCCGGATACGCAGGATCTCTTTCTTCCTTATATCCGTTCTTGCCATTGTATAGCAATACGATACCGTTTGCCGTCTTTATAGCAGGTGGCCCGCATTCTGTCAAGCGGCTGTCGAAATACCCACTGCGGGGTTTGGCTATTTCCCTTAGTTCGTTGTTTTCGTTCAGTACCGGAGTCCAGTCGGTCAGGTTATCGGAAGTTGCGGCACATACCGCATTCTCTCCCCAGTACATAAAGTATTTGCCATCCACTTTCTCTATGACCAGTCTGCCGTCTTTCACTCCGGTGACAAGAGAAGCCGATTTGCTTGCTATATTGGCAAAACGCCCGTTGTATGCTTTCGCAAAAGCGAGTCCGTGTTTTGTCCAGTTTTTCAAGTCCCTGGAAGTAGCCACCGCCAGGCGGGGAAGGTTACGGTTCCAGGCAGTATAAAGCATAACGTACAGTCCGTCTTCCGTCATTGCCACACGCGGGTCTTCGCAACCGCCTTCCCATTCTATTTCCTTAAAACCGTCTTCGGAAGGAAATAATATCGGCGCGTCCGACCGGCTCATCATCACTCCGTCCGTACTTTCCGCATAGCCAATACGGGATGTTCTCTTTCCTATCCCCTGAGCCGAATTGTCTTCCGCGCGGTAGAGTACCACAATCTTCCCGTCTTTGACAGTTGCCGCCGGATTAAACGTGTCACTCTCTTCCCATCTTACCGTTTGCTTGCGCATCGGACATTGAAAAGTTGTCGGTTGCGGGGAAATCACCGGATTCACCCCTTCCGGACGAACAAAAGGGCCGAGTGCCCATTGTCCGCTCTGTTCTTCGACAGTTACGGATGCCTGTTTTTGACCGGAGCATCCAGCCAGTGTCATCATACCGAATAAATAGATTACAGATCTTAGTGTTATCATACGTCGTTTTTTTAATTTTTCAAATCAGTCGTTCATCGTTTTTCTGTCAGCAAAACTATCGCAGCCCCGCAACAATAGAGTGTACTATATTCTCAAAAGGGTATATAGGTGCTGTACAACATAAGAATTCATCCGTTTGCAATGGCGACTTAATGATTTTGGAATATTAGTGAACCGTTTGATTCTGTTTAATGATGTTCTGAGCCAATGGGTAGGCTATCAATTGCAAAGCTCCTACCAATATCAGCGCATATTTCAAGGCAAAATCCTGTGATATGGCAAAAGCAAGCACCATAAAAAGGATGAGTCCGAAAGCACGTCCCAGGAACAATCCGAATTCGTGACTTAAAATATAGGTGTATTCATTTCTTTTCTCGATTTTAACTACTGCGTCGATGGTCTGCATCATAATAGGATAATAAGGCAAATCGAACAAGGGCTGAAAGATTACCTTACAGAGGACAAAGATAATCACTCCGGTGGCTGAAAACAAGATTCCATTGAACAGAGTACCGATAAAAAAGACGAGTAACCCGGCTATAAATATCTTCGGGCGGTCTTCGGGTCTGGCAATGCGCCCCAGTACATAGACCAGGATAGCCGTCAGTGTGCCACTGATTCCCTGTATCAGCCCCAATACTCCTTCATCGCCTACCAATTTTAAAACCAGGATGGCAGGAGCAGTCACCAAAAATCCCTGTACCATTCCTTTCAAAGAAGCCAGTAACAGCATTTTCTTCCAAAGTGTACAGAACCGGAAATACAGAAAATTCTTCTGCACCGGATTGGCAAACTTGCCGCGCCACAAAACAGCTACGGCAAACAGAGTCACGACTATGACCCCTACTGTCACCAAACGATAGGCTCCATTAATGTCAATCAGGCATCCCATGATTTCCTTGCCGTCTATCTGGCTGATAAATGCACCAATCAGCAAGGGAACAGTTATCGAAGTGATGGAGAAAAAGAAAGATTCCAGTCCGAAGAAATAGTTCCGGCTGTCATCGGTCGTATTGTTGAGAGTCAATAGATAACGGTTAGTCCAAAAGAAGCCCGATGCAGCCCCGAGTACAAAACCTGCTATGCCCAATTCTACAAAGCCCAACGACTTTACCAGCATCATGGCAAACATTGACAATCCGCTCACTAATATTCCACCCGCATACAGTACTTTCACGCTGACATGCCGCAACAGGAAGCCGTTGACAAATGAAGTTGCCATGATACCGATATACATGAAAAGCTGATAGAAAGCTACAGAAACTGGTTCGCTCGTGTGACGCATCACATAAGCGCCCACAAATATCTCTACCACAGGAAGCACGAACGCGTAGAGCAGGTTAGTCATCAACAGTACACGCACATTAGGTGTCTGCTGTCTGAAGAATTGGTATTCTCTTTTAAGTTTATTCATTCCCTACCTTAATATATGTCATGACTTTAATGAACGAAGAATTTCTTCAATAGATAACTTCGCTCCGCAGATTACCTCGTCACTTGCACCATAGTAAATGGTCACTGTATCCCCCTCTACCAAATGACCGTTAGTGAAGACTACATTTCCGAAAAATCCAGTCTGCTCGTAGGGAGCAATCGGCTCCATTATAGGAGCTTTGCTTCGGGCGATTACCTTAGAGGGGTCGTTCAAATCAAGCAGAAGGGCTCCCAAGCAATAGCGGTTCTGATAATCTGCACCATGATAAATCTCCAGCCATCCTTCCTCTGTACGGATAGGCGCGGCACCTGCGCCCACACGGGCACAATCCCAACTATCGGGACGGGTGGTCGCAATACAACGGTGGTTGCCCCAATGCAAGCGGTCGGGGGATTCGGCAAGCCAGATATAGTTGCCACCCAGTTCGGGACTACTCGGACGATGCAGGGCGAGGTATTTTCCGTTTATTGTCTCTTCAAATAAGGCACAGTCTTTATTATGAGGTGGGAAAATCATACCGTGACGAGTATAGTTTTTCCAGTCATGGGTATGAATCAGCCCCACGCCGACGGCAACAGAAGAAACTTCCGTAAAAGTCAGGTAATAACCATCGGCAGTAGTTGCCACCCTGCAGTCCTCGATGCCGAAAGCCTCTAATGCCCCTTTGCCGAAAATAGGCGGATAATCCGGCTCTTCTTTAAAGTGAATGCCATCCTCGCTCGATACCAGCCGGAGATAAGACATGGTAGTCAGATAATTCTGTCCCGCATATCCTATCACACGAGGGTCGGAAGCATCCAGTTTCGGGTCATTTTCGTCAAAAGAGAGTACTTCTATCTTCCCTTCCTTATTATATACAGGAAAACTAATCACTCCCTGTTTCTGCACAGGGCGTTCGGCCACCCGCAACAATAACCATATTTTTCCATCGAAACGGAACACGCCGGGATTCAGGAAACAAGTAATTTCCATCCCTTCTATTCCCGGTTGTAAATCGGATGGTTTCAGTAACGGGTTCTGATGAAATCGTTTTGCAATATCCATTTTTAGATTATTAAATATGTGTTGTTTTTACTTCTCGTGGCAAAGCTACCCCACATGGTAACGGAAAGAGTGTACTATATTCTCAAAAGGGTATACAGGTGTTGTACAGCATATTTTTATCTTTGTTTTCTTATTTTTCCTCTCTATCTTTGCGATATGATTCTACGAAAACACCCATATTTCCGTTACATCTGCATCCTTATTTATTCATGCCTGATGCCCGCTTTATTACATTCGCAGAATGTAGTAAAACAGATTTCCAATGCGGACGGATTATCCAATAATTCGGTGAATTGCTTCCTCGAAGATTCGGAACATACGCTTTGGGTAGGGACATGGGACGGGCTGAATGCATACAACGGACGTAGCTTCAAAACCTATTCTTATAATAAGAGAGAGGCCGGTTCTATCAGCAACAACGTCATTTGGCAAATTATCGAGCAGAGCGATTCTATTCTGTGGGTGTCTACGGACTATGGAGTAAACCGATGGAAACGTTCCACGCAACAATTTACTCCTTATTATCTGGGTACACAGAATAACCCGCCGAAACAGGAGAAATCATTTCTGTTGGGCATCACTTCCGGCAAGCATATCATCTGCTACGTGAAAGAACAGGGCTTATTCTATTTTGACGACCGGAAACAGGAGTTTGTCTCATTGAAGAATGACCTTCCCGATGACATCAGAAACTTCGTAATTGATTCCAAAGACCAATTGTTTTTTCTCACAGGACATGGACAATTGTTACATTATCAACTGGGTATCCATAATTCCAGTCCCGAACTTTCTTTCAAGGAAGAAATCAAGCAACCTGTCCCTGTTTCCAATATTTATCTTTCCCAGGATTGCCTCATCATTCACAATGACCGGACGTTGACCGTCTCACAAGATAACCGCATATTGGATAGCATCGACATTCCTGACAACAAGACTGTGTCACAAGCCATCTGCCACGGGGAATATCTTTTTATCAGCTTTATCGAAGGGGGATGTATCAGGTATAATCTCGAAAACGGGACTTCAACGAAGTTACCCCAACTACCGGCGAAGGCTTCTATTTTTACTATTTATATCGGTTCTCAGAATATCCTCTGGGTAGGTACGGACGGGCAAGGAATATTGGAAGTGTATGAACATACTTCTCCATTCCATACCGTAAAGACGGATTATCCGGTACGTTGTTTCTGCGAAGAAGACAACGGCAATATACTCGCAGGGACGAAAGGAGAAGGTATTCTTCTGCTCGACAAACAGGAGCGGAGCGTCAATCCCTATCTATCAACCGCCAACGGACTAATCTCCAATTCCGTTTATACCATCCGGAAAAATATGTCCGGGGATATATTTATCGGAACCGAAGGAGCAGGCATTAATTATATTCCACTCAACAGCGGTCAGGTGAAGAAGCTGAATATTCCCACCGGATTTCCGGTTTTCAGGGCTGTGTACAGTATCCTGTTTACTCATAATGATTCACTTTTATGGTTGGGTACTTCCGGTTACGGGCTTATCAAGTTAAGCCTGCAAAGGGACGGAAAAGCCTATAAAGTGACAGACATGAAACAATATAAATCTCCCGGCCCTTCTTCACCAAGCAATAATATTATCTATTCGGTTATTGCCGGATACAATGAGAATGAACTTTGGCTAGGCACGCGAGGGGGCGGAATCAACAAGTTCGATATTGTCTCCGAACGTTTCCGGCAGATTAATGAAATAGATTCCGGTTTGTCCCTGACTAACAATGACGTGATTTATCTGACTAAAGGAGATTCCACGAGTATCTGGATAGGTACAAGCTATGGACTTAACCGGTTGTTCCCGACAGCCAATCCCCCTTCTATCATCGAATATACGGATAATAACGGATTACCCAATAATACGATTCACGGTATCCTGAAAGATGAGAACGGGAATATTTGGGCAAGCACCAATCAAGGTATCTCCTTTATCGACCTGCCTTCGGGAAAGATTACTAACTATTCTTCGAGAAACGGACTGCAAAACGATGAATTCTCTGACGGAGCTATTTTTAAGGATAAAGCCGGATGGTTGTATTTCGGCGGTGTCAGCGGACTGAATTATTTCGACGAGAACAAGATACGATTGAGGGAACACGTCGCTTCGTTGAGCCTGAACAGTCTGAAAATAAACAATGCCAGTCAGAATATTTATGAACGGATTCGTAATCATACGCTCCGGTTGGATTATGACGAGCCTTATATCACATTGGGATTTGCCGCGCATGATTTTATCAATAATGAGAATTGTGAGTTCAGTTACCGTATTATTGACTTTGCCGACGAGTGGATTTATAATGAGAACAATTCAAATATAGTTATCACCAAACTGCCGCCGGGCAAATACAAACTGGAAGTAAAATGTACCAATGGTGACCGGGTATGGAGCAATCAAGTCTATTCGCTTCATCTGGACGTTGCCTATCCCTGGTGGCTCAGTACCACTGCTTTTATCATATACTTTATCCTGATTGCCATTGCTATCTATATCACGCAGTCCGTCATCAAAAACCGGATTCGGCTGAATCGTCAGATTCTACTGGAGCATATAGAAAAACAGAACCAACAACGTATCCACGAATCGAAACTGAACTTCTTCACGAATGTGGCACATGAGTTCTTCACTCCGCTGACGCTGATATATGGCCCGGCTCAGCACTTGTTGGAAAAGGCAGACCTAGACAGTTATACCAAAAGATATATCTACATTATCAAAAACAATGCCGACCGGATGCAGAAACTTATCAACGAACTGATGGAGTTCCGGAAAGCAGAATCGGGACATACGGCTATCTATGCGGAGAGAGTGGATATTCAGTTACTCGTTGATTATGTATCGGACAACTATACCGGTATAGCTGAAGAAAATAAGATAGACTTCAGTTTCAAAAGCAAAGAAGTATCATCTTTTACGACAGACCGGAATGCATTGGAAAAAATAATCTTCAATTTACTTTCCAACGCATTCAAATACACGCCGTCCGGCGGATATATCCGTGCCGAGATACGGCAGAATGTCGCTGACGGGACATTACATTTTCGCATACGCAATTCAGGCAAGGGACTGACTGAGAAACAAATGAGCGAGATATTCAGCCGGTTCAAGATTTTTGAGAGCAGTAACCTGAAACATGCGGGAAGTACCGGAGTCGGACTGAATCTGACCAAGAGCTTGACGGAGTTACTGGGTGGTGAAATCAATGTAAGAAGCGTATTGGGAGAATATGTAGAGTTCAATGTATCTCTGCCACCTATGCACGTGAATTCAGAAAAGGCAAGTCAGTCGGCAGAAGAGGAGACAGAAGCCGATGAAATGCTTTTCGCCCCTAAACAAAAGGAAATTAGTATATTGATTGTAGAAGATGAAAAGAATATTCGCGAACTGCTGAAAGATATCCTGCTCCCTTATTATCAGGTTCGGGAAGCGGCTGATGGAGAAGAGGCGCTGAAAGAAGTTGAACAGAAACAACCGGATATTATTATCAGCGATGTATTGATGCCCAAACTGGACGGCATCACCCTCACGGACATATTGAAATCCAATGAGCGAACAGCTCATATTCCGATTATCCATATCTCTGCCAAGAACTCCATCGAAGACCAGATTAACGCTTACAATCATGGAACGGACTTATATATTCCCAAACCTTTCCACCCGAGGCATGTATTGAGCGCGGTAGAGAATATGATTAATAAATACTCCCTGATGAAAGAGTATTTCAAATCCGGCCGTTCCTCTCTCATCGTAAGAGACGGAATCTCCATGCACAAAGAGGATGAGTTGCTACTGGACAAGATTATCAAATTCATAGAAGATAATATTGACGACGAATCCATAAACCCGGATTCTCTCGCTGACTTTATTGGGGTAAGCAAAGCAGGACTGTACCGTAAGCTCAAAGAATTGACGGAAAAGACACCAAGCGAATTTGTCCGGACTATCCGCCTGGAATATGCAGCCGGCCTGTTAAAGACTACCAAACTTACCGTCACCGAGATTATGTATAAATCGGGCTTCTCGAACAAGTCTTATTTCTATCGGGAGTTTGCCAAGTTATACAACACTTCTCCCAAAGAATATAGAAGTGAACATACAAAAGAAAAAGATACTAAATAACCATCTAACAATAAAGAAACAATGAGAAAACTTTTTATTGTATTGGCGCTCTGCGGTGTGTCAATACTGAATGCGCAACAACTGAATGTTGCTTCTTACAATGTACGAAACAGTAATCCGAACGATGCCAAAGCCGGAAACGGCTGGGAACAGCGGTGCCCGGTACTCACCCAGTTAATCACCTTTCATGACTTCGATATATTCGGAGCGCAGGAAGTGAAACATAACCAACTGGAAGATATGTTGAATGCCTTGCCGCAATACAGCTATATAGGCGTAGGACGGGATGACGGGAAAACGAAAGGAGAATATGCGCCTGTCTTCTACCGGAAGGATAAATTCAAGCTACTCAAATCAGGAAACTTTTGGTTATCGGAAGATACCTCGAAGCCGAATAAGGGATGGGATGCAGCCTATACCCGTATCTGTACATGGGGAGAGTTCAAAGATATTACAGGTAAGTTCAGATTTTGGTTCTTTAACCTGCACATGGACCATATCGGAGTAGTGGCACGTTGCGAAAGTGCCAAGCTGGTTATCAGCAAGATTAAAGAGATGTGTGGCAAAGAACCCGTCATACTTACAGGAGATTTCAATGTAGACCAGACCAGCGAAAGCTATCAAGTACTTCATGAATCCGGAATATTATCAGACTCTTACGAAACAGCGCAATTGAGATATGCAACGAATGGAACATGTACGGGATGGAATCCGGATACATATACTCCCAATCGTATCGACCATATTTTCGTTACTAAAAACTTTGTTGTTGAAAAGTACGGAGTATTGACTGATACTTACCGAATTAAGAACGAAGCGACCGGAAAATATGAGGCACGCATTCCTTCAGATCATTTTCCGGTGAAGGTGGTATTGAAATATAATAGAAAGTAAAGTTATTAACCGATATAAAACACTCCCATTTTAAGAACAAAGTTACTTCATAAAATGGGAGTATCCCGTTTATTTCACATTATCCCATGTATCCGTCCGAAAAGGAAATGCAGCCAGTCCGAAAGTATTGCGCAACGTAATATTATCTGCATAGTTACGAAAAGCATACCGCACCGCTACCGGCTGACTCACTTGCTCACTCCATACTTTCACAGTCGGTGTACGGTCGACAATTTGTGCCTTAGCCGGATAGAACTTTTTATCGTCTCCTGCAATTTCAAATCCTTCCAGGTTACAGAAGGCCGGTGCAAGGCCGGCAGAAGCATTGTCAAACGTAACTGTCGCCTTACCCTCTGAATAAGTGACTTTTGTCATCATAGGCCCGGTAGTTGGAAGTTTACGGATGCCATATGTTTTAGTCAAGGCAAGAGTAGCCAAACGAAGTCCCACAATATTCTTCTGAGGTGGATGGATGCAAAACTCATCACCGATGTCGGTAGTAGCAATCATGCCCGAGTTAGGAATTGTTTCAAGTGCCTTTGCCTGCGCCTCTCTTAATAAGGCCGCATCAGTATCCCGACTATCCTTATATTTATGAGGAGCTATCTGAACATAATAAAAAGGCATATCCGGAGCTTCCCATACTTCTCGCCATTGTTGAACCATCGCGGTCATCATCGGAGCATAATACTGATAATTAAAAATATTCGATTCGCCCTGATACCAAAGGAAACCGCGTGCGGTAAAGTTCTTCACAGGCCACAGCATAGTATCATACATACATCCCAACCGGTGATGCATTCTTAATTCCGAACTTTTGGCAGCCGCGATATCCACACCGTGAACAGAAGACAGAGTTTCCTCATTCATCCAAGACTCTATCCGGGAACCTCCCCAACTACTGATTACAAGCCCTACCGGAATATCAAGAGTTTCCGTTATTTGTCTGGCAAAGAAATAAGCAGCCGCGCTACAAGTAACAACAGCCTCCGGCGCGGACACTTCCCATTTCCTGCTCTCAAAATCCACCCGTCTCTCCACTTCTTTTGTCCTTGGGACAGCAATAAAGCGGATACGGTCACGATAATTACCCGCATTCAGAATCGTTTCCAGCGAATGGTCGATAGGCTGTCCTGTATTTCCCATCATACGCATATCCATATTAGACTGCCCGGAACATACCCAAACTTCTCCTATTAAAATATCTGAGAGAGTAACACCTTCCCCATCACTGATAGTGATGGAATAAGGTGTATAACTTCCGGCAGGGGTATCTACCCTGAGTGTCCAACTTCCATCCTTACCTACCGATGTATGATAAGTCCGGTTATTCCAGGAAGTGGTGACAGTCACTTTTTTATTATCCGCCCATCCCCATAGTTTGACACTACTATTTTGTTGGAGTACCATATGGTTCCCCATCATGGCAGGGAGCTTAATCTTACCCTGCACAAACGATAAGGACAAAAAACACAGAACCCAAATACCAATATACCTTTTCATCTTGTTTTATATTAAATGCGGGTTAAATTTACGGATTTATCACCAAACTCATATCATATAGTAAGAAAACACTTGTTGGTATCATTTATCCAATTGATAAACTCTGAAATTAGCATATCTCGAATTACGAGTATACATTTGTCTTAAACCTATCCGCCCTTTGTTTATCCTTGGAAAAGGAGAAGCATCAAAGTAGAAAGTCTTGTCTTGTCCATCTCCCTTTACATTCATATACAGGTCTGTTTCATATTTAATAAAAGTCAGATGATAGGTGACTCCAATCTTAAACAAACCCGTATTCAGATATTCAGGCTTTAAATTCGTTCCTTCCAGTCCCTTCTCCCACTGAGGCATATACCGACGGGCACGAATATATTCAGGCTTATTTTCTGATACAACTCCTGTTACTGCATAACTAATGTGATAAGTATCCATATTATTGAAATACGTACTCATCCGGGGAACCTTACGGAGTTCATTCCACTTGAATATATCTTTAACAAATGGTTTTCTTCCTGCCCCTTGCGCCTGAATATAGAGTATATTCACACAATAATATCTCGAAGAATCCAGTCTCGTAAAATCATATTCTATTTTCAAATTTCCTTTGAATTCCTCTTTTGTCCACAATACCAAGTGATCGGCATCTACATAAGCTCTTTCGCCTGCATACATTTCCAATCGCCCGTCTTTCTGGATTATCCTGGCCTTTTCTCCATCCAGATACCATTTCTCCGACCATGCATGTCGGAAATTATCCTCAAAAACCAGTCGTACCGGTTTACCAGATAATATATCAAATCGCTTTTGTTGCTCATTTTGCTGCCCCAATACTATCCAGCAGGGGCACAGCAAAAAGAACAAACCAAAAATCATCTTTTTCATATTTCATTTCTGGTCTATAGAATTCCTATGGGTTCAGTACCAAGCTCATATCATCAAGGAATGGTTGCTGATGTCCATTTCTTCTCCAAACAATATATACTTCTGTCTTTCCGGCAGGCATAGTAAATGTATAAGATACTTTTTTATGCTCATCGGAACTGCTCAAGACTCCATCAGAGGCAGCAACATATCCAAAAGTTACTTCCGGTGCCAATGGATTGGACAAATTCGATATATCAGCTGCATCAACAACGGCTCCCAATCTGATATTTCCAGTCTGCACCATATCTTTTTCCGGTGGAGTCTTATACCAGAAAGAGAATGTATACGATTTACCGGGTATCAAGCCACCCAGTTTTCTCCATAACCAATCCAAGGAGTTTGCTTGCTCGTTATCACGCATACGTAAGAATAAATATGATGCCCCGGTACGAGGTGTAGGAGAACCTGCAGAAACCCTGATAGCGGTATTGTTAGCTCCAAATTTACCAATACCTTCCGTATTCGAACCACCCCATTCTCCCAAAGCAGGCCAATACTTATTGGTAGTGATTCTTTCGAAACTGTAATCTTCTTCTGGAGTGTCCAGCAAATTCACACCACCCATAGCTTCGGTCTGCTGTACAATATCTACCGTCTTGGTCATTCCTTGGGCCACAATGGTGATTATTCCTTCTCGGATTTCATCTCCTTCATTTGTTTCTACTACGAAATTCAATGTACCGTCCTCCAATCCTGAAGTTGCATTACTGAAAGTAATCCAGTCTACATTGGTGGAGGCTTCCCATCTTACATTACAAACAAAGGATATAGACTCGACACCTCCCTCAAAACCTAGTTTGACAGGAATCTTGGTGGTAATCTCCAATTGAGGAGTTGAAATATCCCTGTATTTCTGAGTAATGCTCAGCGTTTTCTTCAGTTCACCGGCAACAAGAGTAATAGTTCCTGTCCTGTCCGCTCCTTCTTCATTCTTCGCAATCCTGACATCTATCGTGGCACTTTGGCTGCCGCTTGTTTCATCCAATATAATCCAGGATGCATCCGCAGATGCTTTCCAATCCAGATTACAAAGAAATTCTACTTGTACAATTCCTCCATACGTACTCAATCCGTCTATAGACTCTGTTATTATATAAAGAGTCGGTTTGTTTTTCACTTCATCATCGTCATCACAAGACTGTAACAAACTAATAGACAAAAGTAAAAGCCATATATACGCACTCGCCATCTTAAGTGACTTGGGCAAATGGCATGAAATATATTCTTTCATAATTTATCGCTTTCAAATTAGTAATCAATTGTTGCCGAGAAAAAACGGGTGTACCCTAACAAATCCATATAAGATGATTCTCTGTTGAAGACACCGGAATTAATTAACTGTTTAACGGGCTCGCTGTCAGAATAATACCGAAACCCCATTTCATACATACCCGGATTGTCACCGGCTTTCGCTATACGTTCGGTTTCACCACAGTAGTATCCACCTTTGATGCACGAATCCATCATCCTGTAATAATCACTATAATACTCGAAAGAGTAACGCAAGTTTTCTCCTGTCGGAGCTGTGTACGCAAACAAATCCAAACCATTGTTATAACACATCCTGGCATTCACAGACAACAATGTCAACGTTAAATGAGTATATTGCAGCCCTTTCAACGGTGCCGTGTCATGACGATAGCGATCGTAGATTTCGCCTTTCACAGGGATCGGAGCTCCTGCCTTTTCTCTTGGACAAGGAGTATCGCCATCCATAAATATACATCCGGCCAATAATTCATATACATCCCTCGGATTCGATGGATCATCTATGGCAAACTGAATCAATTCATCATTATCCGTTACCAGACCGAGCATCAAGAAACCCATCGTATGGGCTACGACATGATTCTGATAATACTGCTTGTTAAAATAATCATTATTTTCCCATTTCTCCAGACTATTCATTCCCTCTTTATAGATGACCTGAAACCAATCAGTTATAATCTTTTTCGTTTCTTCATCCATGACATTTTCAGCCAACAACATATCATAGGCACAGAACATCGGATACATTCCCCTGGTGAGATACATGGCACTACCCGCATCTGCCACATAGGTGATGTTTTGGCATGCTTCGGCCCAAGCCTTTATAATCTCAATTGATTTTTGAGCGTATTTCTTATCTTGTGTGAACCAATAAGCCATAGCTAAATCGCGGGAGTTTGACCCGGGAGCATAAATAGCTGAGATAAACTGGGCGGGATCTTGTCCCGTATAAGGACTAGCCGTATAAGTAAGAGCCTTATTACAACGACTCATCAAGTTATTGTAAGTTCGGGTTATGCTCGCCGAACGGCTATCCTCAATCATACTTTTGATATTCAGCAATTCTTCTTTTGTATAAAGCAGAGAAGGATGTCTATGCTCGATATTAATCGTTTTTATAGATTGCACCACCTTTATTATTTCAGTATTACTTCCGCAAACAATTGAAAGTTGACCAACACGATCCTTCTCTGATGTGTTTTTATCTACACTGATTCTGATAATGGCGTTCCCATTCCCTTCTGTCGGAGTCGCAAATTTTATCCATGCCACATCCGACGAGATAGTCCATTTATCATAGCAGATGAATTTAATCAATTCTTCTCCGCCCACATATCCTATCTTGACAGAACTATCCGATACCATAGATATTTCTGTATTTTTTGCATCATCATTGCATGCCAAAAGCATCTGCGCCAATAGCAATAATGTCAGAATGACTGAATGCTTATATTCTAATTTCATAATCTATTTCATTTGATTGTTTACATTCTTACTCCATATAAAATACTTCTTCCAATGGAATACTGACTGGTGAATTGTCCGGATTGACTTCCATTATATCCGCCATATAGTCCCACCATCGTTTCATTATCTCATTCTCTCCCATATCTTGCGAACCTGCACCATTGTTTTTTTGCACAGCATACAATATATTCGTTTCTTTATCCCAAAATATAGAATAGTCAGAGACACCGTTAGCTTTCAAAAGCCTTACTAACTCAGGCCATATTTCACTATGCCGTTTTTGATACTCTTTTTCAAATCCGGCTTTCAGATACATTTTAAATGCTTCTCTTTTCATCGTTTACTCAATTTGTTTATAACTAAGACCAAATGCAAATCACCAACCCGGATTATTCGGTTTCAAAGCTGGATTTCGCTGAATTTCTTCACTGGGGATAGGCCATAAATAATCCCTGTCGGTAAACTTGCGCGTGAAACGAACTTCTCCGGTAAAATCTTTCTCTTGCCGATTATTCAAGTATTGCACGGCCAGCCCCCAGCGTCTCAAGTCACTGAAGCGATGCCCTTCACCGATAAGTTCCACCGCACGCTCCTTCATTATACGTTCGAACATTTCTTCCTTTTCAGTTACTTGCAACCACACCGGGCCACTATTCAGTCCCGGCATTTTGGTGGACTGCCTGTTTCTTACCTTATTCAATTCAACGACAGCTTTATCCAGTTGATTGTCTTCATTATAAGCCTCTGCCAGCATCAACAATACATCTGCAAAACGAATGATGGGAAAATTAATAGGAGTATGATTACGATTCGTAATTGCTCCTCCCATATCTTCAATAGGAACAAACTTACGGTAAAAATAAACATTCCACCCCCTGTCATTCTGTATAAAACCATTAGCCACGGTTGTTCCTGCTGCAATAGCGTACAACTGTCTCTTGGCTCCCGTTCCTACAATATAGCCATTATAATAAGAATACGGCACTATCAGGGATTGCATCATTCTCGGATCCCTGCCCCTATAGATATCACCTAATAATGCCGTATCCGGTATGGTTTCCAGTTTTTGCTTCGAGGAGTTCAATGTAGCCAGAAAAGCATTTTTCTTCACTGCATCGCTTTCATTATATCCCGGGATATGGTTATTCCAATCGAAGGGCTTGCCATCCTTCTCCTCATACATATCTGCCAATGTTACGGATGGCATACAGGTGGCCCGACCTCCTCCATAAGAGCCACGCGTTCCATATAAAGTGCACAATGGCATTCCATACAAATTATCAGTAGTACCTTTATTCTGAATGGCAAATATAGTTTCATTATCATTCGGAACCGGCCCTGCCGAAGTGAACAAGGTTGAATAATCCGGATACAATTTATAACCATACTGATTGGTTTTATTATAGACAATCTCCTCAAAATCTTCAATCGCTTTCTTCCAATTCTTCGTATACAGATATGCCTTTCCACGCAAAGCATAAGCCGCCCCTTTAGTTGCTCTGCCATAATCAGATGCATCCCACGTGAGAGGAAGATTCGTTACGGCAAATGTCAGGTCTTTAACGATGAACTCCCACACTTCTTCTCTGGAGCTACGAGGCAACAACATTTCATTGAATGATTCGGAAACTTCCCAACTTTCATCGTAAACAGGTACTCCCCCGAAAAAGTCCGCCAGATGAAAATAATACAATGCCCTCAAGAAACGGGCTTCACCTAGAACATGATTCTTTACCGTCTCGTCAATGGCCATGCCCGACACATTCTTGATAACTGTATTGGCACGTTGAATGCCATCATAAGTATCTTGCCAATTCTGCACAAGAAAATCATAGGCACCGTTATAAGTCCCTTGCTCAACCGGACCGCCAGGCCCCTGAGCAATATCAGAATAAGTATCAAATAACGGCATATATCCATATGCTCCGTTATTCTTCAACTGGGCATATACTCCCATCACTCCCGACTTGGCATCAGCCTCTGTTTTCCAATAATTGCCTTGAGCCACTTTATCGTAGGGAGCCACATCCAAATCATAACAGCTGCTCAATCCCACTATAAGGGAAATTGCTGCAACAATATATTTTGTTGTTTTCATAATAATAGTTTTTTAAAATACCACATTTACACCTACCGTCACTTGTTTCATCGTCGGATAAGTTGTTCCATTTATTTCCGGATCGATACCTTTGTAAGAAGTAAACGTCAACATATTCTCCAAACTCGTATATATACGAAGCTGTGATATATCCAGCCTCTGAAGGAGTTTCTTCGGAAGTTTATAACCAACCTGAACATTCTTCAAACGCAAATACGATTTATTATGTACCCAGAAATCACTCGGCTGAGTATTCTTTGTATCCAAGTTGGTAAGTAATCTCGGATATTTGGCATCGGTTCTCCCTTCTCTCCAGGCACCTTCGGCGATTTCCTTGTTTATCACACTTCCGTAATCAATACATCCTCTATAGAACTTATCTTGCCAATACCTTTTTATCCCGGCATTGCCCTGAAACAAACAGGCAAAATCGAATCCATTCCACTCTGCTCCGAATGAGAATCCATAAGTGAGACGGGGAGCGAGACCATGTCCTACCGCATATTTATCATTGTCATCGATGATTCCGTCACCATTGATATCTTTATATAAGAAATCTCCTTTTTGCGGGGTTCCATACGAGGCGAACGGATTGACACGTTGTCCGGTAGCAGGATCAATGGGGGCATCCTTAATCATTTTCTCGACAAATAACATATCTTCATCTGTTTGAAGAATACGGTCGACAGCCAACACATATTGGATATTGATAGGATATCCTTCCTGAATCATATTCGTTCCCGTTATCGATCTTTCTTCTCCCTTGAAACGGGTCACTTCATTGTCTATGAAGGTAAAATTACCTCCCACAAAATAATCGACCTTTCCAATCTTATGATTCCACTTCAAGTTCATCTCGATACCTCTGTTTCTGACTCTCGCGGCATTCTGTGTAGGAATGGGCGCATTCCCGACAAGTAACGGTGCCGGAAGGTCGATAAGAATATCACGAGTATCTTTATTGAAAAGATCAATCGTTCCATCCAGTCTCGAATCGAAGAGGTTGAAATCAAGCCCGATGTTAGTAACATAGGTCGTTTCCCAGGACACCATAGCATTGGCCAGTTGTGTTTGCGCCAATCCTTGCATGACAGCATTTCCCAAGATATAATTATCCTTGTTGTATACAGACTGGTATTCATAGTTATCCACAGCATTATTACCCAACGCTCCCCATGAAAGTCGCAACTTCATCATATTGATCCACTTGACAGGCTTCAGGAAATTCTCCTCTGACATGCGCCAGCCTAAAGAGAATGAAGGAAATGTTCCCCATCGATGATTCTTATGGAAACGGGAAGAGCCATCGTGACGTATATTTCCTTCGAACAGGTATTTATCCGCCCATGACAAATTGATTCGCCCAAAATAAGAACGCATCACCCAGTCGGTTGCCGCCCCACCAGTTTCCGAATCACCGGTAGCACCATTTATTACAGAGAGATTATCAGCAAGAAGATCATAGCGTTTAGCTTCAAACCATTTCACATTATCTTTCTCCTGACTGGCTCCTGCCAGCACTCCTACATCCAGTTTATCAAAGAATGTTTTTTGAAAACGCGCAACTACATCCGCTACATGATGTGTGTTTGTCCAATTCTTGTTCCTCACATATGTTTTGCCCGCAGCCAGTTGTGTTATCGTATTGGTTTGAAAACTCCAACGGTCAGCATAAACGGGAGTTTCTTCTTCTTGTGTATTATTACGACGGTAGGTATAGGATGCTTCTATATTCAGGCCTTTGAAAACTTTTATATTCCCCCAAAAACGGGAAGTAATGTTATTAACTTCTATATTTCCCTGATACATGTTCAAGTGATAAAGAGGACTCTGTATCTGTTGGTTCTCCTCCGGATTTTCAACAGCTCCATACCTGCCGTCGGGATGACGATAAACAATACCCGGATTAGCTATCGTATTGAATAATGAACTCATATATTTAGACCCCATCTCAGCATCTGATTTGAGCCCGCTGATATTCATACCCAACGTTATCCAAGGTTTCAGTTCTGCATTCACATTAAGGCGGGCTGAAAATCTCTCATAGGCCGAATTCTCCACAATCCCCGGATTATTCAGATAGGCAACAGAGCCGAAAGCTTTCAATTTCCGGTTTCCAACCGAGAATGATAAATTATGATTAGTAGATACCCCGGTTGAAAATATTTCATCTGCCCAATTTGTGTTTGGATATAGATAAGGCTCATCAGGATGTACACGCCATTCTGCTATTTTCCGCTCCGAATATACAGGCATTGCACTAGGATCAACATTATATGCCGCCTCATTGTAATATTCCATATAATCTGCATAGTTATTCACAGTCTTAATCGTATTGGAAGGCTTTTGAAATGAAACATATCCATTGTAAGAAATAGATGCCTTACCCTCCGAACCTTTCTTAGTGGTTATAAGAATAACCCCATTAGCAGCTCTTGAACCGTAAATAGCTGATGAAGAAGCATCTTTCAATACGGAAATAGATTCCACATCCTGTGGATTGACTTCATTGATATTACCTTCCGCACCATCAATTATAACAAGCGGAGAAGAGTTATTCAGTGTCCCCTGCCCTCTGACAAGCAATGTAGCTCCGTCATTATCAGGACGGGCCGAACCTTGATTGACATATAATCCGGAACTCAATCCGGCCAAACCTGCCGACAGGCTTGTCATCGGACGGCTTTCGGCCTGTTCTATCAGATTCACAGTAGATACCGAACCTGTTAAATTCACTTTTTTTTGGGTGGCGTAGCCCACTACGACAACTTCCTCCAATGTCTTACCGTCTTCTGTCAAAATAATAGTTGCCCCATTAGCCTTTGATGCTTCCATTTCCTGCAGAGTATATCCTATATACGAGAATAGGAGTACATCTTTCGCTTGTGCCTTTATGGAGAACAAACCATCCATATCAGTGACGGTACCAGTCTGTTGCCCTTTAATCCGAACCGTAGCTCCAATCATGGGCTCGTTGTTTCCATCCACCACTTTTCCGCTTACATTCAATGGTGACTGTGCCCAAATACCACATAGAGGTATCATGAGCGTGAACATAATCATACAAAATGAATATATTCGTTTACTGATGTCTTTCTGTCTCATAGATATTGATTATTAAAGATTATTTTATTCAATACAACGTCCGTGAGTAAGCAATACCGGACCTAACAAATGTAGTTTTCGAGAAGCACGTTCATTTTTACGTAAAACCTCATTAAAGATTTTCTCTTCAGGATAACGCGCATGTGCCACTTCCCATAAAGTGAAAACAGCCTGGTCATTGTGATTAATCCAGGAATCCTCCCCCTCATAAAATCCTCCTTTTATAGAAGCATCTTTTACAATATAGAAATCAGCATAAAATAGCAGAGGAAGCTTAATATTCTCACCTGCAGGTGCAACATAATTATAAAGGTCAAATCCGTTCAGTCGCCCCATTTCCGCTGTTATCATCATCAAATTGGTTGATAATCCGACATATTGCAATGCCCTGTTCGGTTTTGTGGTATATCCGTGGTGAGTCAGAACGAAATGCCTGTACCTGTCCATTATTTCTCCATCATGAGTGGGCCAACTACCCGGTTCACCAATATAAGGGGGCTGTCCATTCATCAGAATCATGCCTTCAATCACGTTCTTTGCATTGCGCGGATTCTTTTCTCCATCGTACGCATAGTTCACCAGCTCATTATCACGAAGAATGATACCGATAGACATGAGACCTACCACTTCTGCCACAATGTGATTCTGATAGTACTGTTTTCCAAAATAGTCGTTTTCATGCCATCGTCTGGCTCCCTCCTTTATATGGGGAAGTAATATCCTGAGCCAGTCTTTAAATTGCTTTTGCTTTTCTTTATCAATCAGGTTGTCCGCACAAAGCAAATCATAAGCATACAAAAAAGCAAATATTCCGCGGGACACTAACATTCCGGTATTAGGATAGAATTTATCGGGATCAAAATAAGCGCCTGCCACATCCTTAGGCGATGACCATTCATCAATAATTCCGATAGCCTTACTTGCATAGCGCCTGTCCTTGGTTATCTGATAACCAATCGCTAAATCACGAGCCGCTGATCCATCACGTATTGCCGCATTATAAAATGACATACTGGCATCTCCCCGATAAACTTTCGTTTTCCATTTTTCATCCGCATAACCATCAATCTCGTTTTTCAGACTCTCCCAGGCAGTTTTCCAAGGCTCAATACCCGAAAGAGCATTTCCACGCATTAAATCAATATCCTCATTCGATAAAATAAGGCGGGGATGTTCCTTCTTTATCTTTACAGAATTGCTCCGGGCGAAAGATTGCACTACAACGACAGTTGTCAGTAACAATAGAAACTGTATCTTCATCAATTTGTTTTTCATATAGTAATGATTTTAATTAGTAACTCTATTCTTTCAGACACATGGCCCTATATCTCATTAATGCTTCCACAAAATAATAATCGGCATAAGTCAAGGGCACATCCACCTCACTATCCTGTGGCAAGAAACCTACGCTATGTTTAAGTATAAAATTAGTATTCTCCCCCGGTTTTGCCAGATATTCGTCCGATGCCAATGTTCTAAGCTGTGTTTCAGCGACAGCGACATAACCTTGCCCGGTTGCCTCATCCACATAGCCCGACAGTTCCAATAAGGCAGACGCCATAATGGCGGCAGCCGAAGCATCCCTCAAAGCATTCGGAATGTCAGGGTCGTCAAAGTCCCAATAAGGAATCTTATCCTGCGGCATCTTCGGGTGATTAAGAAGGAAACCGGCAATATGTTTTGCCTGTTCCAGATAACGCGGTTGTTTCGTCTCCCTATACATCATTGTATATCCGTATAATGCCCAGGACTGTCCCCTGCTCCATACCGATTTGTCAGCATATCCCTGCCACGTACATTTCTGAAGCGCATTTCCGCTTATCGTGTCATAGTTCACCACATGATAGCAGCTATAATCCGGTCTGAAATGATTCGCCATTGTCTTGTCGGCATGAGAGATTGCCATATCGTAGAAACGTTTGTCACCTGAAAGCTCCGTTGCACGACAGAGCAATTCAAGGTTCATCATATTGTCAATGATTACGGGAAACTGCCAATGTAAAGTCCCCGGATGGCTCCACGAGCGCGTGCATCCCACTGCGGAACGATAGCGGGTAGATAACGACCGGGCTGTCGTTGTGATTATATCAATGCAGGAAGTGTCACCCAGCAACCGGTATTTATTCCCGAAAGAACAGTTAATCATGAAGCCGACATCATGATTATCCTTATTATACTTCTGAATCTCGACTCTGTCACTCATCCTTGAAGCCATCTCCTTCAGTAGCCCGTCTCCAGTATATTCATATAAGTACCAAAGGGTTCCGGGATAAAAACCGCTCGTCCAGAAATAAGAGTCCGAGGTTTCAAGCCCGCCGTTCTTATCTACCGAACGGGGTAACATCTCCGGAATAGAATCCATGACAACATACATATGCTTATATTGTTCCACCGCCCTGTCCAAGGCATAATTGACAATGTGTTCCATAGAAGGTTCCGGCGTTGTCACACATCCTGATACCATAAAAGAGAGCAGGCATATCACCATATACTTTTTCATATTCTTTTGTTTATAATTTGAGGTACATTAAAAATAAAGATTCATTCAAAGACTTTCGTTCGTCAACAAGAGCAAAAGTAGGAGATTACGGGAAGCAACATTGGATAAAAAAGTTCCAAAGGTTCTATAATTTTGTTCATATCCCTGTTACAAACCCTTTTTTGTTTCATTATCTCAAAAAATAACGATACATTTGTAATTATTGAACCTGCCATCAGATATAAGATGCATAATAAATAGTCCCCCACTATATGAACCCTCAAGATGAATTTCAAAATTAAATATAGGAAGTTCCGAAAACAATAGAAACTTTATTAACGCTTTTAATATATGGCTGAACACAACAGACTGGTTGCTATTATATTTATGTTGGTTGCATACATCTCATCCGCCGTCGCGTCCGAAACGGCAAACTTCCAGCATTTGTCACTCAATTCCATGTTTCCCCAAATAACCATCAACGGGCTCTATCAGGATGAATCCGGTGTCTTGTGGATTGGTACTAAAGATGGCGTGAAGAAGTATAACGGAAATTATATCGAGTCCGTCAACTTCATGGGAATGAACAACTGGATACAATCCAACCTCGTTCCGACAATCTGCGGGGACAAGAATGGACATCTATACATCAATACGGATTACAGCATCATTGAATATGACCTGATAAAAGAGGAAAGCCGCATCATATTCAGCCAGCCGAACACACAGATATTACCATCCATCGCTTTCAATTATGGTGTCAACTCATTATGGATTGGCTTGCTGGACAGTGTCTATAATTATAAGGAAGGCATATGCCGGGCCAAATATAGAATTGACAACAGCAACCTGAGTATCTCATCATTGAAAGAAGCATCTGACAAGCTACTATATATCGGAACCAAACATGACGGTGTATTTACCATTGACCTATCGGGCAGGCAACAGAAAGTTCTGGCCACCCGCAGTGAAATTATATCAATAAACGAAGATAGCCGGAACAACATTTGGGTGGGTACACTGAACGAAGGATTGTTCAAACTGACTCCGTCAGGAGATATCATCCAATATACAGAACCAGTCTTGGCCAGTAACTATGTAAGGACGGTATGTGAAGATAACAATGGGAATATCTGGGTAGGAACCATGCTGGGACTGAACGTCATAAACCCACAAACAGGTGATATCGGTTTTTACGGTCTGGAGAAAGAAGGCAGTGCGGGACTGAGCAACCTCTCTGTCTGGATTATTATGAAGGATGACCAAGGTACGATGTGGTTCGGCACTTATTACGGTGGTCTGGACTACTACAATCCACACACCGATATCTTCGAATACAATAATCTGAAACTGGGGCATGCCGGCATCGGGCCTGTTATCAGCAAAATCATAGAAGACAAGACAGGAAGACTATGGATAAGCACGGAAGGCGACGGACTAGTATCTTACCTGCCCGCAACCAATGACTATGCCTATTACACGAAAGAGAATCATACAATATCCCACAACAACGTCAAGACTTTGTATTATGATGGTACATCCAATACCATATGGGTAGGCACTCATCTCGGCGGACTTTGCAGCTACTCAATTGACCAAAAAAAATTCAGGCATTTCACCATTGACCCGACCGACCATACCAAACGCTCGGAAATCGTTCAGGCCGTCATCCGCCACAAGAATATCTTATATCTGGGGACACTCTCAGGCGTATATTATATGAACCTGGAAGATTACAGCATCAAGAAAATACATTCCCTTGACAAATACATCTATGCCGTAAATTCACTAATGATAGACAAACAGGACAACCTGTGGATTGGGGGAAATAACCTGTGTTACTACAGCATCAAGCAGAACTATGTACGTAACCTTGACAAATATCTCGCCCAAATCACCGCTTCTTCAAAGAATACCATAACATCTCTTATTCAAGACAACGATAATCGTGTCATAGCCACCACACTAGGTGCAGGTATTCTCATTTATCATCCGATGCAAGACAAGCTCGAACAGATAAACAGCAAGAATAGTAATCTCGACAGCGATTATCTGAGTGCTGTTTATCCCTTATCCGGCCACCAGCTTCTGGTCACCAGTTCAAACGGCTTGTCCTATATCGACCTCAATACAAAAAGAAGCTACAATTATAAATCACAGAACAAGTTCGTCCTTCCATCAATGATTCCAGGCGACATTATGAAAACCAGTGACAACCGTATCGTCATGGGGGGAATAAACGGTCTTGCCATTATTTCCGAAAACAACCTGTTTCCGGAAAGCCTGCCCGCCAAAATGTTTTTCTCCAAACTATTCGTTAACAACAAAGAAGTATCGGCAAACGATTCTTCACGGATATTACCCCAGTCTCTTTCCGCAACAGACCACATCAGGCTGAAACATCACGAGAATAATATATCCGTTGAAATCGGAACCAATGACTTCGTCAATCTCGGACAGTCCAAATATCAATATAAACTGGACGGATATAACCACAACTGGATTGAATTCCTTCCCCAGAAATCAATCAACTACATGAACTTGCCTTATGGAGATTACATGTTAAAAGTCAGAAACATCTCTTTTAAAGATGAAGCCGAACTTAATGAAATCAGCCTTGGAATCACGATCGTTCCTCCGGTTTATGCCACTTGGTATGCTTATCTCTTATATACATTACTGATATTATCCGTCATTGTCAGCATCGCCTATTTTTACCGTTCCAAGTTATTGCTAAGAAACTCACTGGAGCTTGAAAGACGGGACAAACTGCAAAAAGACGCGATAAACGAATCCAAAATGCGTTTCCTCGGAAACATATCCCATGAATTAAAAACACCTATCGCATTGATATCCGGTCAACTGGAACTTATCCTCATGTCCAATTATTCATTGCCGACCATCCAGAACAGCTTGCGTGAGGTGCACAACAGGGCTGCCAAAATGGGGACTCTGATAAACGAACTTCTCGACTTCCTGAAATACAACAAGGAGAATTTCTCATTAAGAATCAGACATCAGGACATAGTCCTATTTACACAAGAGATATACGATTCTTTCGTCAACTATGCCGAACTAAAGAATATACATTTCAATTTTGTGTTCGACCAAAAGAGCCGGTACACATGGTTTGACGAAGTTCAGCTACAAAAGGTATTCAATAATATCCTGTCGAATGCCTTCAAGTTCACTCCGGAGAACGGGACGGTTGAGATAAGAATAACCTCATCCGGTTCGTCTGTAACAATAACTTTCACCGATTCCGGTATCGGAATCCCCAAGGATATGACCGGACGAATCTTTGAACGTTTCTTTCAAGTAAACAACCCCGTGAACAGGGGATTATCCAATACCGGAACCGGCATAGGGCTATCATTGTCACTCAATATCGTGAAAGCCCATCACGGACAAATAACGGTGGAAAGCGAAGAAAACAAGGGCAGTTCGTTCATTGTTGAACTGCCTATCGGTAAGGAACACTTTAAGGAAGACAAAAATGTCACTATCATAGAGGACTACGGAAACAAGGAAATAATCAACAACAGCATAAGCATAGAAAGCGAAGAAGAAAATCTGGAAGATTTCATCGCACAGCAAAAAAAGGATTTCGATCATTCAGCTACCCTGCTTATCGTCGAAGATGATGATGAATTGCGGAAGCTGCTTATAGAGATATTCGAACCTATCTTTGAAATCTTTGAGGCCAGAAATGGTGAGGATGCATTTAAAATCGCACAGCTAAACTCACCGGATCTTATTTTATCAGATATCATGATGCCCGGCATCTCCGGTATAAATCTTTGCGCAAGAATAAAGTCTCATTTTGATACCAGCCATATACCGGTCATCCTGCTCACTGCATTAAGCAGCGTGGAACATAATATTAAAGGTCTGAATTGCGGGGCTGATGATTATATCACCAAACCTTTTAATATCAGAATCCTAATTGCCAAATGTATTAACCTGTTGAATAACAGAAGAAAACTACAAGAGCGATACAGAACACTAGAAAACAGCAGTGCGGAACAACTGACCGATAACAAACTCGACCAGGATTTTATCGACCAAATAATAAAAATTGTACAAACCAGGCTGGAAGAAGGAAACGGAGATATTAATGTCACACTGTTATGTGCTGAATTAGGGCTGAGCCGGACAAAGTTATTCTTGAAAATGAAGAAGATAACTGGAGAATCCCCTCATTCCTTTATCCAAAATATAAAGTTGAAAACTGCTGCCAAGATGCTTCGTGAAAATGAGGAATATAACATCAGTGATATTAGTTTCCAGTTAGGTTTCAGCTCATTGAATTACTTCGGGAAAAGCTTCAAGGAATATTTCGGAATGTCTCCTACTGCTTATCGGAAAGTTCATCAAGAGCAAAAATAAATCAAACAGAATATACATCTTTCTCTATATCGTACTCAAATCGAAGAAAGTATCTTCGGTAAACTACCCAAATAATAAAAAGGAAGGTTTATCAGTCGGAAACTCTTTCCGACAACTGTCTTCACATCATCAACGGAATAAGGAGCATTCCAAATACGGACAGCTAAATCACCGCCAGACAAATCCATGAAAGAATGTAACGAACGGAGATGCGCATTCTTTCCGCATTTCACCTCGATCGGAATAATTTGTGTTCCCTTTTGCCATACAAAATCTGTTTCGGCATTGGAGCCTTGTTTGTCACGTACCCAAAAATGCAAGTCGGAAATATACTGTTCATCAAGTAATACCTGCAATTGTTGTGCTACAATATGTTCAGCGATAGCTCCTTGCCACGTATCCATCAACGTACGGTCATGCAGAACTTCAGTTTGGATATTTGCAGCAAAATTAACTAGTCCCGTATCCAGCCACATCAATTTAGGAGCACGTTTTAGAGCAGGCAGCGCCGGTGCATGCATAGCTGTAACAGGATAAACTAAATGTAGTATAAAAGCTTTTTCCAAAATATTGAAAGCTTCACGCACTTCCTTTGAGTTATAGCTTGACTCTCCAAAATTTCCCAGTTTAATAGTCTGTCCTGCCTTGTTCCAACCCGTCCGCAATATATGCCGGATGACATGCGTCTGTAACTGGGTCGGTGCATACTTTTCAACATCCTCGTTATAACCTTTCAATAAAGAATTATAAATAGACTTCAAACGCACCAAGTCTCCATTCTCCGCATAATCGGCTACTACTTCGGGCATACCACCAATCAATGTATATCTATGAAAACGAGACATTGCCTCTTCATGCAACGCAGATGGCAAACTTATTTCATCTATAGCAGTACGATAATGCCCCTCGCCCATAGCAGTCAGATATTCTCCGAAAGTACAAGGGGAAAGTTGCATATATTCTACTCTACCCACCGGAAAAGAGATACGTTCTTTCAACAATGACTGTAAACGTGAACCGGCAGCGATAACATACAAATCAGGCATATCTTCATAAAAATACCGCAACAATGCTACCGCCTTAGGCACATTCTGTATCTCATCTATAAATAGCAACGTCCGCCCCTCACGCAGAAGAATATTCTTTTGAAAACAAGCTATCCTCATTATTTCCTGTACTTTATCCGTACTCTGAAACAGGCGCGCATCTTCTTCACGCTCCAGATTCAAATGAAGATAATTCTCAAAGTTCCGGGCAAACTCATTGACTAACGTTGTTTTTCCTACCTGACGAGCACCACGCAACACTAATGGTTTACGTCCTGTACGGCCGGCCCACTCCTGTAACTGATTATAAATATCTCTTTTAAACATAAAAATCACTGTTAATCAGCAACAAATATACTGATTTATTCCAAGAACATAGGCAAAATCATAGGAAAACTATCTAAAATCATAGGCAAAATCAAGGGAATACAAATGAAAAACATAGGCAAAACAACCCCGAGATTCAACAATTCTATAAAGTCTTCCAAATAAACAAGAATGAGTAAAAGATGAGATACCCGAAGACGCATATACTTCCCCGATGTGCTATTTTTAAGATTCTATTGGAAAACAGCTATCCTGAAAGTTATGAACTAGAAAACAAATTGCATAAATAAATACATCAATATGCAGAAATACAGGCTGATATTGTATAAAACAGTATAGAATATGCATCTTTCTCCACTTAGAAAGTAGTGATTGCTTTAAAACCAACGGGATGTTCCTCGGTGAGGAACGAGGTGACGCACACCGGGGAACACTTCGTTCGTCGGTGAGAAAGGCGAAAAAGAGTTTTTTAAAAGTCTTTTTTCTCTAGTTTACTCTATAATTCCGAAAAGACAAAAGTGACAAGATGACTATTTTTCTCATATTTTATCATCAAAACAGCTAACAAACACGCTAATATGCTACAATAGATCTAATATATACCAAGAAAACTAGAGAAAGAAAATTTCCTATTTACAAATGCCCTGCATATTCCATTCTTCTCTGTCAAGCCATGTAATTAACGACCTTCCTGAATGATTAAATATTCCGTTTTTAAGAATTGTCATTTTCTCTGTTATAACAATAAATTATTATGTTTTTTCATACAGAAAAGCTATATCATAAAGTTCTACGATATACTTATACAAAAGAAAACCCTATTCCACATCCAAATACCAACCTTTTGAGTTCATCTCAAGGGGAGTTTAAGTACTTTCTAAACGTATATGACAACCGTACCCTCAAAAGCTACATTATGAATAACCAAATCCACCATTTCCCAAACAAACCTCTATGTTTGTAACATCATTGCATAATTAATTGAACGAATACTAGAATGAACCAAAATTAGAAAAGGTAAAAACGAAAATATTTTGAATCATTCAGAGAAAGGTAAATAAGATTGTTTTCAGGAGTTTATCAATGGACATATTAATCAATAATAAATAAAAAAGTAATGAAGCAATTCAATTATATTATAAGTGGATTATCATTAATAACCTCAACAATGGCTTTCTCTCAGACGAATCAGACCGTTCGCCCCAACATCATTTACGTTTTTCCGGATCAATACCAAAATGACGCGTGTGGCTTTTGGAACCTAAAAGGTTTCCCGGAATACCGGAATTCAAAAGGAGATCCCACTATTACCCCCAACCTCAATCAATTCGCCCGAGAGTCATTAGTTCTGACATCAGCACAAAGTAACAATCCTGTCAGCAGTCCACACCGGGCAATGCTTATGACCGGAATGTACTCCGCCAACAAAAATGGCGTCCCTGTCAATTGTAATACCGGCTCTCCCCAAAGCACCTTAAATCCTGCGGCTACAACCATAGGAGACGTATTCAGCCAGGCAGGATACGACTGTGCCTATATTGGTAAGTACCATTTAGACATGCCAACTCCTAATGACCCGAATAATCCGGGACACTATGTAGAAAACAAAAAAGAAGTATGGGATGCCTATACACCCAAAGAACTCCGCCATGGATTTAACTAAAAGAACTGGGACGACAATTAAAATCAATTAATGACTCTTGGTATAAAGAGAAAATACTTAATGAATTAATCAGTTATAAATAGTAAATATGAGAAAGATAACTTTATGGACATGCTTACTTCTATTCAGTTTTGCCAACATACAGTTACAGGCACAAACACTTCCTTATAAGAACTCGACCCTATCCACCGAGGAACGGGTACAAGACCTGCTTGGGCGCATGACACTGGAAGAAAAAGTGGCTCAACTTCGACACATCCATTCAGAGAATGTATTCGACGGACAAAAATTGAATAAAGAAAAAGTCAAGACGTTCTGTCAGAACATGAGTTTCGGTTTTGTAGAGGGACTTCCTTTATACAGTGAAAACTGCCGTGACAATTTTATGAAATTACAGAGATATATGGTGGAAGAAACCCGATTGGGCATACCTGTTATCATCACTACAGAAGCGCTACACGGCATGGCACAAGATGGAGCCACCATTTTTCCACAGAACATCGCTTTAGGGAGTACATTCAACCCTGAACTTGCCTACCGCAAATCATGCGCTATCAGTGAAGAACTACATACTGCCGGTATCCGGCAGGTATTAGCGCCTTGCATTGATGTTGTCCGTGATCTTCGTTGGGGGCGTGTAGAAGAATCTTACGGAGAAGACCCCTGGCTTTGTGCACAAATGGGCATAGCAGAAACCAAAGGTTACCTGAATAATCATATCTCTCCCATGCTCAAACATTATGGTGCTCATGGTGCTCCTGTAGGAGGGTTGAATCTGGCATCTGTGGATTGCGGTGTACGAGACTTGATTGACATTTATTTAAAACCATTCGAGATGATAGTTAAAGGCACCAATGTGAAAGCAATCATGTCAAGCTACAATTCACGTGACCGCATCCCCAATTCCGCTTCCAAATTTCTGATGACAGAATTGCTACGCGACCGTTGGGGATTTAAAGGGCTGGTATATTCCGACTGGGCAGCCGTAGATATGTTAAAATCATTTCACCATGTGGCCGAGGATAAAGAAACAGCTGCCATACTTGCCCTTACTGCCGGTTTGGATGTAGAAGCTTCCAGCAACTGTTATCCGGCACTAGTGGAAGCCGTCAGACAGGGGCGCTGTAGTATGGCAGTAATAGACCAGGCAGTCAGTCGTGTCCTACAAGTAAAAATAGAACTCGGACTTTTTGAAAATCCTTATCATACAGATGGATTGGCAGGAACAATCCACGATTCTAAAAAGATAAAACTAGCCCGTGAAATAGCAGACGAGTCCACTGTTCTCTTAAAAAATAAAGGTGGATTATTACCCCTTGATATCAACAAGCTGGGTTCTATAGCTGTAATAGGGCCAAATGCCGATCAGGTACAATTTGGTGATTACAGTTGGAGTAAGGACAATAAAGACGGAGTCACTCCCTTACAAGGCATCAAAGAATGGGTGGGAAATAAAATCAAGGTAAATTACGCCTACGGATGTGATCTTGTTTCTATGGACACAAGCCGGATTGACGAAGCGGTACGTATAGCACGCCAAAGCGATGTCGTTATTCTCTGTTGTGGAAGTTCCAGCACACGGTTTATCCGTCCTACTTCCATTCCATCTACCACCGGAGAAGGAATAGACCTGCACGATATCAGTCTGACCGGATGCCAGAGCCAATTGATACAAGCTGTATCCGCTACTGGCAAACCTATAGTATTAGTGCTTGTAGCTGGCAAACCTTTTGCCATTCCTTGGGAGAAAGACAACATACCTGCTATTCTTGCCCAATGGTATGCAGGAGAACAAGCAGGAAGTTCTCTTGCAGATATTCTCTTCGGAAAAGTGAACCCCTCCGGTAAACTAAACTTTTCATTCCCGAAAAGCACAGGCCACTTACCGGCTTACTATAATCATTTACCTTCCGACAAAGGTTATTATAAGAAGCCCGGTTGTTACGGAAAGCCCGGACGCGACTATGTATTCTCGTCTCCCACCCCCCTATGGGCTTTCGGACATGGTTTGAGCTATACCACTTTTAATTATGAAACAGCCAAAACAGATAAACAACAATATAAAGAAACAGATACAATACAAGTGTCTGTGCAAATCAAGAATACCGGAGAATTTCCAGGAAAGGAAGTTGTACAGGTTTATGTACGTGACCTTGTGAGTAGTGTGGTTACACCTGTCCGCCAACTGAAAGCTTTTTCCAAACCTTTGCTTGCTCCGGGAGAAACAAAAGAAATAGTACTCCGTATCCCTACAAGTGAACTGGCACTGACCGATGAACAAGGCAATCGTTTCTTTGAACCAGGAAGTTTTAAGATAGAAATAGGAACTGCTTCGGACGATATCCGACATACGTTGTATATCACAGTAGGAGATTGTACATCTTCAAAACTCACAGTTGACAAGGTTGTCCCCGTACGTAAGAAACCTGTTGGCAAGGAAATCAAGATTTCCGGTATTGTACGTGATGTACAAGCCACGCCTATAGAAAATGTTTCTATTTGCTCCGCTTACACCGGAAAGGAACTAGCCATTACCGACAAAAAAGGAACATATACATTGAAAGCGCTTTCGGATGATCAATTAATCTTTAAATGTAAAGGCTATGAACTAGAAACTATTGACATAAAAGATAATAAAAACATCAATGTCAAACTAGGGTCCAAATAACATCAATAATTGCGTAATGAAACAAATATACATCATTTTATTAGTAAGCTTGTGCTTGGTCAATAAAGTTTATGCAGTCAACGAGACAGAAGTGAGACAAACGGCTAATTACCGTGTCATTCCGCTTCCGCAGGAAATTATTCCCATACAAGATTCTCCGTTTCTCTTGGAAGCAGGAGTAACGATACTCTATCCTTCAAATAATAAGAAAATGCAAAAGAATGCACAATTCCTCGCTAACTACTTACAAGTTGCAACAGGGAAAAAATTTCCCATTGCGACTCAAAGCAATAAAGGAAGTGTCATTTCTCTATCATTAGACAAGAAGCATAATAATCCGGAAGCCTACCAAATTATTATCTCTGCCAATGGAGTAAAGATCACTGCTTCCACCGAAGCAGGCATCTTTTATGGTATTCAATTCTTACGTAAGTCCCTTCCTGTCAATGCGAATACCAATATAATACTGCCTGCCGTTGAAGTAAAAGATTATCCCCGATTCAGCTATCGTGGTGCCTTGCTCGATGTAGGCCGATATTTTTTTACCGTAGACGAAGTAAAAACATTTATTGACATGATGGCATTACACAACATGAACCGGTTTCACTGGCATCTGACCGAGGATCAAGGATGGCGTATTGAAATCAAAAAATATCCTAAGCTAACACAAATAGGATCTATACGTAAAGAAACGGTTATTGGAAGAAACTCAGACATCTATGATCATAGACCACATGGTGGTTTCTACACTCAAAAAGAATTAAAAGAAATTGTTCGGTATGCCGCCGACCGTCATATTACCATCATTCCTGAGGTAGATTTCCCCGGGCATATGCAAGCCGCCCTCGCCTCTTATCCAGAACTAGGTTGTACAAATGGAGCATATGAAGTTGGAACCCGCTGGGGAGTATCAGACTTGGTGCTATGTGCAGGACAAGAAAAAACATATCAATTTTTAGAAGATGTACTCACAGAAGTACTTGACATCTTCCCGTCCGAATACATTCATATTGGCGGTGACGAATGTCCTAAAACTGAATGGGAAAAATGTCATAAGTGCCAGGCGCGTATAAAAGAAATAGGATTACAATCTGATAAACTACACACTAAAGAAGAACGTTTGCAGAGCTATATCATAACCCGCATGGAAAGATTCCTTAATGCCAAAGGACGAAAAATTATAGGATGGGACGAAATTCTTGAGGGTGGACTAGCACCCAATGCAACTGTAATGTATTGGCGTACCTGGTGTGGCGATAAAGCCTATACTGAAGCTGTAAAACAAGGGCATGATGTTATTATGACACCTTACAAATACATGTATTTCGACCATGCCTATGTATCTGACCGAACCAATGAACCACTCTGTCTAGCCAACCTAAACAATATCACAACAGACAGCATCTATAATTATGAGCCGGTTCCTGCAGGTTTCACGACTGAAGAACAGAAACACTTTATCGGTGTACAAGGTAATGTATGGACTGAACTTATCTCTACCTTTCCACATGTACAATACATGTCATTACCCCGTTTTGCCGCTCTTAGTGAAATACAATGGACAATGCCTGAAAAGAAAAACTATCATAACTTCCTGTATCATCTTCCACAGTTAATACAGATATACGACAATGAAGGGTATGAATATGCCAAACATCTTTTTAAATAATTCCACAGTCTTCTAACCCACAATTTATATTTTATAGGAGAAGGTCTGCCAATAGTTAAGCAGACTTTCTCTTTATAAATGTTACTCCATTCCTTCTTTACGATACTCTTGCGGAGTGACGTGATACTTATCCTTAAAGCATTTTCTAAAATATTTAGGTGAACTGAAACCTAACCGGTCAGATATTTCCATAATATTCAAATTCGGATTATTCTTAAGCATTACAGTTGCCTCCTTCAAGCGAATGGTAAGAATAAGTTCCGCAGGTGTCTGCCCGGAAACAGCCTTTAATTTGATAAAAAGCTTAGTACGGGCAATACCCATCTCACGAGCAAATATCTCCATACTAAAATCCGGATCATCCAAATGTCTCCGGACGACTTCTATAGCTTTGTCTATAAAGGCTTTATCCATCTCATTATTCACCAGGATACGATGTGTGGATTCTGGTTGTCTAGAGAATTTTTCTTGCATCATGATCCGGCTGTTTACCAGATTATTACAACGTGAAAGTAACAAGTGTACATTAAATGGTTTAGTAATATAATCATCTGCCCCTGTCCTTAGAGCTTCAAGCTTAGATTCAACAGCCGTCTTGGCAGTAAGCAATACTACAGGAATATGACATGTGTCTATATTTTCCTTTATATCTTTGCATAATTCCACCCCCGATTTCCTCGGCATCATAATATCAGTCACCACTATATCCGGCATCTCCTCTTTTACTTTTTCAAGCCCTGCCTGACCATCAGCCGCTGTCACCACTGTGTAAAAAGGTTTAAACAAACTGACAAGCATATCACATAAGTTACTGTTATCTTCCACTATCAATATTTTACAGTCGTTTGTTTTCAATTCGGAAATCACTTCCACTTCTTCCTCTTGAAACAATACTATAGGAGTTTCTTCTACTTGGCTGGAAATAACATTATCTGTTTGTCCATCCTGCAATTGCTCACAAATTTCTTCTTCTTTAAAATGCTCCCTGCCCATCTTCAAACGTACACAGAAAGTCGTCTCCACTCCTGGGTCACTATACACTTCAATAGTACCGTGATGAAGTTCTACAATTCCTTTCGAAAGTGCCAGTCCGATACCTGTTCCCATATATGAAGCCGCCACTTCCTCTGTCTGATAGAAACGGTTGAAAATCTTATCAATATCTTTCGCCTCTATACCTTTGCCGGTATCGGTCACTTCGATAAGCACCTCCTGTCCTTTCCGCCGTACTGACACTACTACTTCACCATTCTTCTGCGTATATTTAAAAGCATTACCGATAAGATTATTCATCACCTTCTTCATTTGCCGTACATCATACCATAGTTCAATATGGTCAACGGTTTTCACGAACTTATAATTTATCTGCTTTTGCTCCGCATACTCCTGAAACATTTGATAATATTCCTCTATATCATGTACCACATTTCTTCGACTCACTTTTAATGTCATATACCCCTGTGTCTGCTTGCGGAAGTCCAGCAATTCTGTTATCAGTTCTCTTAACTGCAAACAATTTTTATAAACCTTCTGCAAGGAAGTGGAAAGAAGCTGATTCTGTTCATGTATCCGCAACAATATTTCCAATTGTCCGATGATGACAGTCAACGGTGTACGGAACTCATGCGATATATTAGTAAAAAATCGTAATTTTACTTGATTCAGTTTCTCTATATCCTCCGCATGCTTTTGTTCATATTTTAAAGACTCTTGTAACTTAATTCGATGATTATAAATACGTACCAGCAAATAAATCAGTAATACTATCAGCAATATATAAAGTATATAAGCCCATACTGTGCGATAAAAAGGGGGAAGTACTTTAATAACAAGACGGCTCTCCGGTACAAATAGATTACGTTCATTTGCCGTTTTGACTACCAGTGTATATGTACCGGGAGCCAATCCAGTATAAGTCACTGTATTTTTATCATGCATATTTACCCATTCATTCGAAAATCCATTCAGACAGTAAACCAGTTCCTCCTTATCTATTGGCAGAAAGTCTGTAGCTGTATATTCCAATGAAAATATATCACAATCTGCAGATAATACAATTTCCTTCAACATACTCAGGTTCTCCGTCAAAATCCCTGTGCCATCCCCTACATTCACCTCTTGTCCATTCACAATCAAGCGGTAAGGATAAATATGGTAACTCCGCGCAGTACGCTCGATCTCTTGTTCGCTAAAAGAAATCATACCATCCATGCCACCTATGAAAATCTCACCTGTACTACATTTCAACAGCGAGTTCTCGTTAATAGAGGTCAAAGGTATCTTCTTTCCCTTATCATAATTCACAAAACGCTTCGTATCACAATCCAGAATCGAAAATCCGTTATCAGTAGTCACCAACATACGGTTATCTTCCAATTCACAGATTGCATATACTACATTACTCGAAAGTCCGTTCTTTCGTTGGTCATAATTCTCAAAATCATTAGTATCGCTCCGATAAAGATCTAATCCATGCTCATTAGTACAAAGCCACAAACGTTTATGGCTATCTTCATAGATATAGTTCACATGATCACTACTGAGCCCGTTTTCCATCACCCCCTGACGATAAGTGGTTAATTTCTGAGTATTAAAATTATAACAACTGACTCCTTTTCCACTATTAACTATCCAAAGAAGTCCCCGATGGTCTAATAGTAGTTTTCGACAAAACGAAGTATTATTATTATACTCTTTTTCATCAAATAATGATGTACATCGCCCCGTCTGCGGATCAAAAAGTGCAAGCTTACCAATAGTACCTAAAACAAGTCTATCTCCCACTGGTACAATATCCATCACAATATCTGAAGGTAACGATGTTGAATCACGTTCCTCATGTCTGTAATGTGTAAACTGCTTTGTCTCCAAATCAAAACGATTTAATCCGCCTAAATGCGTACCTATCCAAAGTGCTTTCCGTTTCTTATCATAATAAACAGCTTTAGCATGATTATGTGAGATGCTATTCATATGATCATTGTGGACAAACCGGCGAAATTTTCCACTCTCCAAATTATAGCTACATACTCCACCACCTTCCGTACAAATCCACAGGTTACCATATTCATCTTCTGTCATCGCTCCTACAGTAGGGGAACTTAATCCATCTGATTCTATCGGCGAGGTATTATACTCCCGATAAATTTGCCTGTTCGGATTGAAATAATTCACGCCACCATAATAAGTTCCAGCCCAAAGACTTCCCTGGTGGTCACGCAACAAACTCCAGACAGATGACTCAGAAAGACAATTCTTCTCAGCTTCCTTTTTATAATAACGCGTAAACCGGCCTGTTCTCTTATCGTATTTATTCAATCCGTCAAACGTTCCCACCCAAATATCGCCATTCTCATCCTCACAACAACAATGTACCTGACTGGAACTAATACTTGTTTTATCATCCGGCATGGTATGAAAGTTATAAACTTCCCCCTTACGAATGAGATACAATCCCTCACCACTATGGCATGATACCCAAATATCACCTGTTGAATCCCGAAAAATATCATTAATTCGTCCTTTCGGAATGAGATGTACCAATTTCGTCTTCTCTACCAATAAATAAAGACCCGCATTATACGTGCCTATCAAGATAGAGTCATTCTGGCGAAGCATCCGGTTTATACTTACTTTTTGATCAGGTAGCTGATAAATCAATCTTGCAGAATCATTTTCATATCGATAAAGCCGGCTATCACGCGCAAAGAAAAGCGCTTTGTCATAATGCATAGCAGAAACTTTCCCGGTAACAAGCGTAGAAAAGGAATCATGCATTATATCATAAGTTGAAATTCCCTTGCCATTGGTCATCACATAGACCTTCCCCTGCCTATCTCCTGCAATCTGCGCAATATCATTATAGGAGAGACTATTAGGATTATCCTTTTCATGCTTATACACTTTAAACACCTTACCATTGTAAAGATTCAGCCCGTCACGGGTTCCCATCCATATCCATCCCCGCTCATCCTGATAGAGAGTCATCACAGAGTTATGCGAAAGCCCGTCATCTGTCGTAAAATGGTGGAAAGAAAGATTCCGGCCCATTATTTGCACAACAACTACACTACAGAATAGAAATATCAGAAAGAATACCCTTTTATTCATAGTTCAATGTTTTTCATCAAGTTTGAACACAAAGATAAAGCGAACTGATGGATTTCGCCTAATTTCAATTGTTTTTTTAGAGACTATTTCCTAAAGAAGCTTGAAAACATCCATAACAATACACATAAAAAAGGCACAGTTCTTACAAAGAACCTTGCAAGATCTGTACCTTCAAAATTATACTTCTGTAAATTTAAAATTATTAATCTTTCAAATGATTATTACGACAAAACTTTTACCGGTACCAACACCAACTTACAGAAGTTTTCAGCAGAGAATATCTTAAGATAAATATTCTCCATTGAGATAGCCGAAAGCGGAGTAATGGTCATAACACCATCTACTTCACCACTTACAGGATCGGGGATAACATCTTTCTTATCGGTTATCTGTACCGCAAAGTCAGTCGTTTCAATCACAACTGTCTTCACACCTTTCTGTTTAATATTGACGGTAAGTGATTCGCCTACTTTTACTTCGAACGGTTTATGTATCTTAAAATCTATCTCCTCCACATATTCTTTACCGCCATCTTGTTTCCCGACTTCCAGAGTCAACTTCAAACCACCCAAAGTAGGAATAGTAACCACATTTTCAATTCCACCTACCGTCCAGCTAAATGTCAGACAAGGGATTCCCTTCGATGTTCCTTCTATCCAGGTATTCCCGTTTTCATCTGTTTTTTTCACATCATCAAAAAGAGTTCCCCCAGCGCGAGGAAGTGCATTATCCCCCTCTTTCCATATTTCACCATCAAATGAAAACTCCCATCTCCCATTTTCATTGACTCTCACTTGCGGAGTAACACCATTCTCTCCGGCAACAGGTACTGTCTCACCATTTTGCTTTAGAATCTCATCATTATAGTACCATACATACTTGCCACTTTTTTCATCCAAGCCTATACGGAAAGGAGAATAGTCCAAATCTGCTTCACCATTATACACTTCAAGTTTTTTCCCATTATTTAGTTTTATAGTATAACCTTGATCATGTTCGCTAAAGTCTACCATCCAACTAGTCCCCGTCAATAACGCATCATAAGCAGCGACTTGTTCGTTGTATTGCATAATCGTCTCTTGCAGTTTATCAACCCGATCATTAAGATTGTCGATATCCTGCCGAATTTCATCCCTGTCATTACATGATTGTAGTATAATGAAGGGGACAATGCCCAATAATATGAATATAATCCTTTTCATAATATTTCATTTTAATATTTCTGAGGACCGTAACTAGAGTAAGCAGGAAGTAATACATAAGTACCTTCTACAAGGTTTATACTCTCAAACGGAGTATCCGGACTGGTGAAATTATATTTAAATTCACATGCTGTTTCTTCCGGAACCGGATATATCGGAGTAAATTTCTTACTTCCATCAGAAGTAAAATAAATATTATCCTCCCACTGCGTTCCGGCTACCTCAGGAAATACATCTAAACCAAATACTGCATTATTTCCACTCGGACGTGAGAAATCATAGAAAAGATTCTTACTACATTCCAATTCTTTTACTTCTTCCGCCTTAACCAAAGCTGCGTCACCTCTCAACCATAAATTCATGAATACATTATTTCTCAATAGCACTGTCTTTAATGTAGCACCACTAAAACTACCAATAAGCAATTCTCCTCTTTCCGGCTTGGTAGAATAGAATATATTGTTTTCTAATTTCAGGGAAGTCTCCATTGTTCCTTGTGCTTTCTCACAAATAGAAATATTACCATTCAAATTAACCGTACTGTTTTTGATGCTAAGAGTTTTCAAAGTTTTACCACTTCCAAAGTCCGCCATCTTTCTATTCAGATTCAGCAAACAGTTTTCTATAATAATTTCAACAGTTCCTATATTTTGGAATATAAATTGTTTATTCTCTACTATAGTAATATTCTTCATTATGAACAACGGATTGTTTATATTGTCATTACCATTGTAATAAAGATCCCATCCAACCCAATCTGTAGCTTTGACCGCTTCCAGCTTTGCACTTCTGTTTTCATCACTTCCTATAATAATAACAACATTCCTTCCATCTTTCGTCTTTGGTTTATTTCCATGCCATTCCAATGTCGCGTCAGGCTCCACAAAATACACATATTTATCGTCTGCCACCTTACCATGCGCTTCAGTTGTAACATGAGCAGCCTCACCATATGTTACTTTATTAACCACCAAACCATCTATTATAATGTCTTTGCCTGCATTATATCTTTCAAGTAAAGTCTGAGGATTTCCTGCTTTCACCCTAATTTTATCTACCGCCCAGTATAAGCCCTTATTCACTTGAAGCACAACCTCGGTAGTGTTATCAGCAGAAGCACGGGTGGTAATACTTTGTACAGGCGGAACTACTGTCAAAGTGGCGTTTCCTTCGCTATCAATATCAGAAATCTCAGCTTTCCAGCCTACAGGAGCTATTACAAAATGTTTATACTGGTCACCCTTAATAACAACTTTTGTACTCGAACCACCGGTAGCCACCATCCATTCACCATCTTCTTCTACCCAACGGCCATCTGCAGGTTTCTCAATAACTGCCGACAGTCCTTCTACAATGGGAAGCGAAAATTCAGAACCATCCGCCAATTTCACATAAAAAAAGTCACCCTCTCTCCTAACATCATCAAACAAATCCTTTATTTCTCCACCATCTTCAGCGTCAGCTCTGGCCGGAACTTTCGTTACACCATCCGGTTCATAAACAAACTCATAGTCACCACTGTTATCCGTACCTTTCACATTTATCTGCCAAAATCCATCTTCAGACACGCGGAATTTCGGCGTGACTGCATTATCACCAATAGCTTTACCTCCCTCCTGACGCACGCCGTCAATTAACCAATAGCCATCCTCATCAATAGAAATTGGCGGATATTGCACAGTTCCTTTAACACCCTGATTCAGAGTTATTACTTTACCATCGCTTAGAGTCAACACATAATCAATTGTCCCGTCTTCCCGAGGAACCTCGTTACAACTCTGAATTGTTTTACCACCTTCTATAAAAGCTTGCAAAGCTTCTATATTCTTATTCATATTGTTCACATAAGCCTCCAGATTTTCCACCCTGTTTTTCAGAATGGCGATATCGTCTTTCAAATCATCCGTATCACATGCCGCAAATAAACAGAGGGTCATTACGAATGATGCTATAAACAACTTTCTAAATGTTTTCATTTTTCTTTATGATTTAAAATTAAAAATATTCTGGCCTATTTTACAAAGTAGACATGTACCTCTTCTTTCCTAAAAAAATCAGTCAACGAATTTTGGTTTAATTTTATTTTTCGTTTGTCCTCTTTATAAACTTTCAATCTGCGTGAAGATATATCCAATGCAGAAAGATCAATTGTTCCGGAGAAATCTTCTCCTGTCTCATTGATAATAACCAGCAGACGTTCCTTTCCCACGCATTTACTCCAAACGAAGATACCGGGATTTTCGGGAGCATTGAAAGAAATACTGCCCTTAGACGGATTGATCAGAAAACGGGAAAGTTCATTCAATTCTTTCGTAGTTCTTGCAATAGCTTCCACCAAACAGGGCTGATGAAAAACTGTATACCATCCCCAACGTAAACTAATGGGATTCTTCGGATTGGTAAAAAGCCAATAAAACAATCCATTGGATCCATGTACAAATGCCCAGTAAAAAGAACTGCGTATTTTTTCTGGTGTATCGGGAAAAGCAGTACTCGTTTTGAGACCGGCCGCAGCAGGATTGGACAAATTCTTTAGGAAAGGACTCCAACGTTCGACCTCTGCTTCCCACTCCGAAGAGCCGGGTTTATGTCCTTCTTTGTCCAATTTGCCAAATGTACTCGTAGGATTCACGGATTTTTCTATCGTTTTATCCCCCCAACCGCTATCATAAGCATTGATAATAGCTAGCCATGGCTTGCCGATTTTACTGCTTCCTTTCAGATACTTCTCCAAATCCGGAGTCAATTTAGATGGAACGCCATCATACATCTGACGCATATCAAGGTCACAACAATCTTTAAAAGTCTCCAGTTCCCAATTAGAATTAATAACCGGATGATTCGGATCTTCTATTTTAATCCAATCGTAAATTCGTTGTAAATCCTCCGGTTTCACATTTTTGATGTATGGTTCATCTACTAAATACCATGCATAAAGAGCCGGATGATTCTTCAACAATTTCACCATCCACCGGATACGTTGTTCTTTTTCGGGCGTGATAGTAAACCCGTCCAAGTTAACATATACCATCAACCCGTTTTTTTGAGCAGCATCCATATATGCCAATAATTTATCTTCTGTCATGTCCTTATTACGAAAACCGTAATTATGTACTAAATTAAAACCCAGTTCTTTAACCATTGGCATATCCTCCACCCCTACCGCATAAAGTCCTAATGGCAAGAAAGGACGTCCATTCACGACAGACTCAGTTTGCGTAAGCGTTACTACCGAAGATTTTTCCGTTATCAACGGCTCGGCATAATTCGTCTTTTTATTCTTCACCGGATTGAAAGCAGTCATAGCCACCGCCCACATCAGCAATACCATTAGAGAAAAAATTCTTTTCATTTTATTCTTTTGATTAGACAAACTTTCGTTTTTATTCCACAAAATAAACATGTACCTCATCTTTCTTAAATGAATCGACAAATTCGTTCTTATCTAACTTGATAACACGATCATCCTCATTATAAACTCTCAGCTTACGTGAAGTAATATATAGTCCGGAAAGATCAACAGGACTATTAAAGGAACTACCCGTTTCATTTAGAATAATCACTATTCTACGCTTATCCACAATCTTACTCCAGACATAAATACCGGGATAGGTTTCGTCATAAAACGTAATGCTGTTTTTAGAAGGATCAACCAAAAACTTGGAAAGCTCACCTAACTCATTAATTGTTTTCTGAATGGCTGCACGCAAACGCGACTGGTGGAAAACTGTATACCATCCCCAACGTAAATTCAAAGGTGTCTCAGGATTTGCCCAAAGCCAATAAAAAAGTCCGTTAGAACCATGGACAAACGCCCAATAGAAAGAACCTCTAATCTCTTCCCCCGTATTTGGAAAAGCGGCACTCACGGTAAACCCATGTGCTTCCGGATGCTCCAGATCATTCAGAAAAGGTTGCCATAATGCTTTCTCTGCTTCCCACACAGGATCACCATCCTTATAACCGGCCTCAGCTAGTTTAGAAAAAGTAGAAGTGGGATTGACCGGTTTTTCCACATTTGCCCCCCAACAGCTATCATAAGCATTGAGTATAACCAGCCAAGGTTTGTTATACTTAGCATTGCCTTCCAAGTATTTTGTCAAATCAGGAGTTAGACGAAATGGAACCCCATCATACAATTGCCGCATATCAAGGTCGCAACAATCCTTGAAAGTTCCTAACTCCCAATTCGAACTAATTATAGGATGATAAGGATCTTCTTTTTTAATCCAATCATACATTTTTTTCAATGTTGACGGAGAAATTTTATCCTTATAAGGTTCATCAGCCAAATACCAGACATAAAGAGCCGGATGATTTTTCACACATTGTACCATTTTCTTAATCTTAGCTTCTTTTACAGCATCCAGAGTTGCTCCATCCAAATTAAAAAAGACCATCAAGCCATTCCTCTGTGCCGCATCCATATACTCAATCCAATCCGCTTCTGTCTTTCCCTCATCACGAGTATGATAAGTATGTACCAAGTTAAATCCCAACTCTTTGACTTTTGGCATATCTTCAATCTCCACTCCATAAAGAGCCAAAGGTAGAAAGGGCTTCCCATTGACAGTAGAGACAGTTTGCGAAAGAGTAACAATTGAAGGAGATGCCCCAATAGAAGCCACTGTATAATCCTTACTCAGATCAAGCGGTGGTAATTCCCCTTCGTCCCCTGTCTCGTCATCTCCTCCGGTATCATCTCCACCAGGTTGTGTCACCGGTGTTTCATATTCCGAGTATTCCTCGTTACAAGCACAATAAAAACTACCTATTCCTGCAAGCAACATTCCTATGAATATATTCCTTATTCTCATATCAGTTATGTTTTTTAGATTTATGGTTCCATTATTCAATCTCTTCCATCACAGGTTCTAATTTAAACTTGTCAAACCAGAAAATGATTTTCCTCGTACCAGTCTTAAACTTACCCTCAAGATAATGATTAGACAAATCATCATTATTCCCGACACAAGGCATCATTATAAAATTCATCAGCATATTGTCCGGTATCTCAATATTTTCGATTGTTACCTTTTTCCATTCTTCTTTGACAGAACGGTCTCTGTAAGAACTGCTACACCCACCTTTATTCCAATAATCCGGTGCAGTTTTCAACCAATTCCCATCTTTAGGTACCAATACTTGTTCTCTAGTTGCATCCCGCGCACTCAAATCTGCCTCATCTTCACATATAGCCAAAGCAACGGAAAGAGTCGCACCTTCCTCCCAATTCGATTTGGTATAGAAACTTAAATTATAAATGCCGGCTGGTACCTTCTCAATCGAATATGCAATATGCAAATTCCACGGTTTTAGTACATTAATATCATCTGCTTCACTTAATGAAGCATCCCGTTCTGTCTGTTGATATTCCCACTTCATGGAAGAAGTACTTTCATATCCTACTGTCTTGTCAACCGTCAACGTAGATTTTTTATTGTCTGCAAAAGGCGCAAACCAACAATGCGTATAATTCAATATATTCGCGCCTTTCGTCAATTGGGCATCTATAATTGCCGGAGCTTTCCCCATGGTAAAAGATTCCCCAAAATCTCCATTCACAAATTCAATCTTATCATCATCAGTTATTTCGCCATCATCTACCCATCCATCTTCATTATCATCTATCAACTGATAATAGCGGACATATTCTACTGGCATCTTCTTAGGGAAAATGCGTTTGTCGATTCCCCAAGTACCACCCCATTCACCGCCTACCGCTACCTTCATTTCCAAACGGAAATCACGATCAAACGGCCAAACTGTATCATCATTATTTTTAGTTTTATTATAAGTCAGTATGATTTCATTATCAAAAAGCAATTCTATCTTTTTCTTTCCCCATACTACAGAATAAAGATGATAACGGTCTTCTAGCGTCCGTGACACTTTAGCAGCAGAAGCAGCCGCAACTCCTGCTTTCCGCGCAGCCGGTGTATGAATAGCAGGATAATTAGTAGGATTATCCGGATTGCCGCCAAACACATAATCTACTAATGTGATTTCTGCATCAGTATTATCAACCGGTACCAACCTGATTGTAGGATGAATGCCACGTCCAATGGGCACTTTGACCGCTACATCAATACGCCCACGTTGAACATTTTGTTTAGAAACTACAAAAGCAGAAGAATAATCATAAGAATAAGGCGCTCCCGTAATATCAATTCCTTCATGTGGATCTTCATAAGCTTCCAAAATCAATATACCATTTTCCACGCGCGCACATTTGGGATCATTAACACGGTAATCCTGCGTCTCTTCATCTAACGACAAATCTTTTTTACATTCCCAAAAAGCATTATCACTCAAACCATCTGTAATAAACTCATCTGCCCAAACGCTCTTGTAACCGTCATATCCCTCCGGTATTTCATCAGTAATGACGGGATAACCATCAAATCCTTTATCAGAATCACATGCTCCCCATATCAGGGCACAAGCAACCATAACTATAAATATTTTCTTTCTCATAACGTTCAAATATTAAGTTCATTTTATTGCCATCCCGGATTCTGTCCCAAAGCCGGATTTTTATAATTCTCCTGTTGGGAAATAGGATATAAATACATTTTATCATCCCAAATACGAGTCTGCACCTTTACACGACTATATCCGTTTGCAGAGGAATAAGTTATGCCATAAATATCTTTCACAGTCCCGCCTGTCTTCCAACGACGAATATCCCAGAAACGGTGATCTTCAAAGGCAAGTTCTACCCGACGCTCATTACGCAAACGTTCAACAAAAGCGTCACCTGTTGCGGTGACATCTTTCATACCGGCTGCCGCACGCACTTTATTCAAAGCTTGACGGGCAGTCAGTGTAAACGGCTTATCACCACCATTATTGGGTAACTCATCCTCTCCAACCCATTCTTTCATTGCTTCAGCATAATTGAGTAATATTTCAGCATAGCGGAAGATAATAAAATGATGTGCCTTTTTCACCTGTGGCAGTTCAGGATTGAGTACCGTATTCTCATTGATATATTTACGCACATAATACCCCGTCGTAGTAGCTCCCGTTATGGGAAGTCCATTCTTTCCTCCCTGCAAGGATTCCACCTTCTGCTGCATCAAGGTAGCTCCATTATAAACAATAGTTTTGTAGAAACGCGGATCCCGGGTGGGCTCCCCAAGCTCATCCACATAAATATTTTTTCGATGGTCAGCATTATCCCAGCTAAAAATATCCCCATTTTTCATTTCATAAGCGTCCACTAAATTCTGTGTTGGTATGTTACCGCTATTTCCACCTTCAAAGCCAATGGGAAGATTACGTTGTTCGTAGGAGTAATCATCACCGTTACGACGTTCAAAAATTACCTGACTGGATGTGAGTACCACATGAGCCCCCTCACTATCATATAATGGATCCACGTCAATAGACGGAAGTGAATAACGCCCCATATCAATAACCTCTTTGGCAGCCCGGGCGGCCTTCTCCCATAAAACTTTATCCATTGTAGGATTATGTAACAGACTGGCAGCATAGAGTAAAGCTCTGGATTTCAACGCCAACGCCATACCCTTGGTGACACGCCCGGTTTCCTTAAAGAACTCATTTTGATCTTCCGGCAATTTCTCAGCCACCTCAGAACATTCAGAAGCTACAAAATCAATTACTTCATGAAAAGGAGTCTTCTTCACCGTATTAGCATCCTCCCACGGTATAGTAGCGGTAATCAAAGGTGTATCTCCATACCGCTTCGCTAACTCAAAATAATAGAAAGCACGTAAAGCACGTACCTCATAAGGATACATACGGAACTTGGTTATTTCCTCCTGATATGTGGGATCTTGCTCAAAACGTTTAAAAAGACTTTCATCATAGGTCTCCAAATAAGTATTGGCTGCTTGAATGCCTTTATACATATCTTTCCATACATCATCTACCGTATTTGTCGGTGACCATGTATTAGCATACACCTTATACACCGGATTATTACTCCAGACATAAGCAGCATTATCGGTAGCGGCATCACGCATTGCACCTCCAATCGCGCCAAAATCTTGTGGCAGAAATGAATAAACCGCATTTACCGCTCTAAAAGCACCTTCCCAAGTAGAAAATATCTCTTCCTTTGTCTTGTTGGTGGATTCATCAAAATCCAAATAATCACAAGCCACAAACGAGACACTTATCAAACTGGATAACAATAATTTACTATATAATTTCATAATCAATATCCATTAGAATTTAACATTAACACCTGCATATATAGACATCAGATCCTGATAATTGGCATTGATACTTTCACAGTTGAGATAGGGCACATGATCCAATGAGAAAAGGTTATTTCCACGTACATAAACCTGACATCCGTTCATCCGTAATGGAGCTATCCATTTTTCAGGGAGATTATAATAAAGATTCACATTGCGCAACTTCAAAAAACTTCCATCGACCAACCATTGAGTACTCGTTTGATAATTATTCGCATTGTCCAATGTAGAAAGACGAGGCATATTGGCAATATCTTTGGTCTGTTCCGTCCAACGTATTTTATCATCCAGATACCATAAAGAAACGTTAGTGTTATTACGCAACGGACGATAAACACTATTCATATCCAATTTGCGACTCAAGCCAGCTGCACCCTGAAAAACCAAATCTACACCGAAACCTTTATATTCTAAGCCTAGACGAAGTCCGCCATACCACTCCGGGATAGTCTCAGAATGCCCTATAGCAGTAATATCTTTAGAATCGATAACCTTATCACCATTCTGATCCCGATATTTAATATCACCCGGTCGGACTTCGGAAAAGTTCTGTACGGGAGATGCCTCAATGTCTGCCTGATCTCTAAAATAACCAATTGCTTCCAAACCAAATACTTGACCAACAGGCAAGCCTTTGGCAGAAAGATAGGGATACTCTTTATATCCTTCACCATTTTCAATAACCTCCGACTGCATCCTCGATACATTGACTCCTACATAATAGCTAAAGTCCTTGCCAATTTTATCGTTCCACAGTGCTGACACCTCAAAGCCCCTACGGTTCGTCGCACCAATATTCTGCATCGGAACAGAAAGTCCGATTACATCCGAATAAAAGTTACCGGCTCCAATCAACCCTTGACGATACTGATGCCAATAAACATCTCCCGAGAATGTTAACTTCTTAAAAAGTTGCACATCCAATCCGGCATTATATTTATTCACCCTTTCTAATGTCAAACTGTTTATAGCAGGAGTTCCCAGAATCATACCACCATTCCATTTGTTTATGCTATTATTCTGACCTAAAAGATACCCGCCAGTATTACTCCAAGTCTGATCGTGTAAATCGTAAGATATACTGTCATATCCGGCTTGCCCCCATGATGCACGCAGTTTCAGAAAATCAACCACAGAAACATTTTTCATAAACTTCTCTTTCGACACCAACCAGGCAGCGGCTACCGAAGGATAAGCCTTATAATGATGAGTTTTTTGCAGGCGGCTTGTACCGACATATGAAATAGTAGCATCAATCATATAACGGCTGTCATAGCTATAACCAGCCATAGCTGTGGCATAAAGACGTTTATTGGTATTATTTTGCCCCAAACTCGAATAATATTCCAATTTATAAAGAGCACGAGCATCCACAATATGTTTACCAAAAGAACGATTATAATTCAATTGTCCCAATATATTAGCAGATACTGACTGTTCTTCCATGCCATAACAGTTTACTTTTAGCATACCGTCCGTGTCATACACCTGAGACATAGAATCATAAGCCCCTGTTACCAAATTCTGTAAAGGTGTATTCACTTCATAACTATAAGTCTTCGTTCCATCTTCCTTAAACACTGCTATATTATCATAAGCCACCGCCAGTTCAGCTGACAAACCCGGAGTTATACTTTTCAAATCTTGTACAATACGCATATCTGCCGATAAAATACGAGGATTGGATTTATAATACCCCCTATCTGCAATATTGGCAACCGGATTCTTCTTAAATACCAAGTCTCCTCCCCAATGCCCGCTGGAAGTCTTGACCGGAAACATTGCCGATGGTGTATTGTATATTAAAGAAAAGATATCATTCGCCGTAGCAAGCGGACGTTTTTGTTCCTGCAAAGAACCGAACATAGTCCACTGTACAAGAGTTGTAGGTGTCAAGTCTACATCGATATTCATACGCAAATTCAAAGCATACTGACGGAATTGATTCGTATAACGTTCGTTCTTTGTATACTTAGGTTCTAAAATGCCATAATCATTCTTATAGCTTATACTAGTAAAATAACGCAGTTTTTTTCCTCCACCACGCAACACTACATCCAATTGATTATTTGTAGTATAATCACGTAGTGCCTCTTTCATCCAATCAGTACTGGAGAAAAGATCAGGATAAGCTCCACTGCGAAATGCTTCCAAGTCACTTTGCGAATATCGTAAAGGAAGCCCGTCATAATATAGTGCTTCATTACGTGCGGCTGCGTAAGCATACCCGTCAGCAAATTCCGGTTGATTGACCGCAAATCCCATCCCATGAGTATAATTTATAGAGAGTTCACGACTCTCATAGTTTCCCCGTTTAGTAGTGACCATTACAACACCATTAGCACCACGAGTCCCCCAAATCGCAGTAGCAGCGCCATCTTTCAGTATTTTCACATTTTCAATCTCCACTGTAGCCAGATATTCCATCGGACGGGGAAAGCCGTCCACTACAATTAACGGACTTCCACCGCCACGCAAATATAAATCAGAAACATCATTCCACCCAAGCCTTTGCATCGCAGAAAGCCCCGGCAACATACCATACATTGTATTATATGGGTTAGGAGTAGAATTCTTTCCTATCTCATCTGCTGTCATAACAGATACAGCCGCTGTCTCCCTTTCTTCCAATACCGTTTGCGCCGATGCTACAGCGGAAAACATCAATACGATACCCAATATAAATATATATTTCAATTTCATGTTTTCTTTTCTATTTAAATTTAATTACCAACCCGGATTCTGCACCAAGCCATAGTTCTTATTGATTTCCTCCGTAGGAATAGGTAGCAGATAATATTTATTACTCCAGCGCTTCACCCATACACGTTCATGCATTGCAGGCGTATTCCTGTCATATCTCCAATCCTTTCCACTTTTATATGTCTTCAGACGATATTGAGACCTTTCCAGCAATTCTTTCTTTTTCCAACGGTTTATATCGAAATAACGTACTTCTTCAAATGCAAACTCCACAGCACGTTCATGTAAAATGGCATCTTGTAATGCTGTACCCTGCGGATACATGTCCGGAGTTATGCCCGGCATCCCTACCCGTTTACGTACCATATTAATATAATCATAAGCATTATTGCCAAATTTATCTTTTATCGTAGCAATGCCCAGTTGGTTCATAGCCTCAGCAATATTCAGATAAATTTCAGGCATCCGGATGTGCGGGCATTGATAATAATGCGCTCCCAAGATACCGGAATAATTATAATCCAACAGAAACTTCCGTAACGCGACCCCATTTAAAGGTCCAGATGTCCCGAGAGGAGAAGAACTGTTCCCATTCCAATCATCAAGTCCGCCCTCATAAATCTGCGCTTTCCTATTTCCCAATTCATCTTCATTAACTATCAACGTTTCATACAAACGCGGGTCGCGTGTTTCTTGCCCATCTTTAAAAAACGGGTAAGCCGCGTGTTCCGCATTATTCCGCCAATCAAACTTTTCCCCTTCTTTGGTTTCAAATTCATCAGCCAATACATTGGAAGCAACTGTATATCCCCACATCACAAACCGACAAGGAGCGTACCAGTTATTATTAATTCTTGTATAACGATGAGAAGCAACCAACACTTCCTTTTTCCCACGGTCATAATATCCTGACCGGAAATCAGCACGAGGGTTTCCGGTATTCACTAATTGGTAATAGTTGCCATTCTGTACATTCCTATCCAACAATTCCAGTGCTGCATCAAGCGCTTTCTGCCAACGACCACGATCATAATTTCCCCACCAAGTATAATGAGCATCCGAAGCTTCCCCCTCCATAAAAGGTTCCTCCGAATTAAACAAAGGACTAGCGGCAAACTGCAAAACCCTATTTTTTATGGCTAAAGCCGAAGCCGCTGTCATATGTCCCTCTTCTGCAGGAGCCACACTCCAGGGAAGGATTCTGGATGCTTCATCACAGAGGTCTACTACTCTCCGCACATGCTCTTCAATCGTCATACGGGGAAAATCCACTTCCTCATCCGGTTTATAAGAACGGTCTACCCACGGCATACCACCATAATAACGTAACATTTGTGTGTAATGGAAAGCCATAATTGTCTTAACCTCCGCTTTCCGAATAACCTTCTCCCGACTTGGCATATCCGGTACACGATCTACATTATTCAAATATATATAACCGGTTCTCATTCCCCCCATTGGAGAAGAATTTCGTAAATAACCAGTACGATCGTCCAAACGGTAAGGCATGGAACCTGGACTTGTAGCGGCAGTTACCGTACCTGCATAATATGCATGCGGACTAGCCGGACGATCCCCCAAGTCTGTCAATGCTTCCAACATCAGCCATCCCAAGCGTCCATCTGCAGCCATAAAATCAGGCATGGAAAAATAAACCTCCGCCAATACCTGATCAGCATATTTTTTATGGGCAAATACCGTGTCGATAGTAAGATCCGTAGACATCGGTTTATCTAGAAAAGCATTTCCGAACTTAAAATCCTCACAGGAAGTACTGCATATGGCAAGCAGTAAAGTTACAATAGCTATAGATATATTCTTTTTCATGAGTCGTCTAATTCTTTAGAAAGTTATGTTTAATCCTAAATTATAGATTCGGGAAACCGGATAAGTAGATCCCCATCCCGGTCGAGATTCAGGGTCTAAAATATCAAAATCCGTAAATGTCAATAAATTATATCCGCTCAACGTCAAAGTTAGTTGAGAAATCCCTATCTTCTTGAGCAACTCCCGATCAGTAAATGTATACCCAAATTGAAGAGTTTTCAACCTCAGATAATTTCCATTACGAATCCAGACAGACGAAGTCTGCGTATTATTGCTGGCTGATCTTTCCGAAAAGCGAGGTAGTGTAGCAGTGCTCTCCGTTTCCGGAGTCCACCGCTCATTTACATGAAACATCATCAGCCCACCTTTTTTACCATTAAAATAATTACGATATTGTTGCTCCAACATTAACGAACGTTGTGCCGCACCTGCCCAGTTCATAGTTAAACTCCACCCTTTGTAATTGATTCCATAATTCAATCCGAAAGTATAAGCAGGACGGGTAGGATAACCAATATCTTTTACGTCGTTCGTATCAATTATATTATCACCATTTAAGTCAACATACTTACAATCACCCGGATAAACCGGTATTTTAGGGTCGGGTAACCCTGCTTTCAATGTACCATCCGCATTAAAATCATCTTCTCTATAAAAACGGTCGAATACATAACCAAATACAGTTGCTGTCGGCTTGCCTGTCTGTTGCATATAAGGTTCGTTTGGTGTAACTTCATCCATCTCAATTATTTTATTCTTCGAATAACTCATATTCCCCGTAATCCAATAATCACCATTTTTGAACTTATCATTCCACTTCACTTCCACTTCATATCCTTTGTTATTCACTTTACCGTAATTGACAGCCGGCATCAATGATTGGCTTAATGCATAGAAAACAGGAATAGTATTACGCTGAATCAAGATATCCTTACGCTTTTCAAAAAACAGATCAGCACTTATCCGTAAACGGTTTCTCAAGAAATTAATATCAATACCATAATTCTGTTTCAAAGCAGTCTCCCAAGTCACATTTCGGTTACCCAAACGGCTTTCTATCGCACCTTTAATACTGTTTTCCGTATTTATCCCAAAATTATAACCATACAGCCAATCTTTAAAACCTGTACTTTCCTTCCCATCATCTTGTGATTGCCCCCATTGCTCTACTAAATATCCGTCTTTCAAATAAAGGAAACGACTATTATTCATATTATCATTACCTACCAGTCCGACAGAAGCTCTGAGTTTCAAGTAATCTACCACTTTCTGTTTTTTCATAAAATCCTCTTCTGAAAGAATATATCCCAAAGAGAAAGCCGGAAATGTTCCAAAACGTTTATCCGGAGCAAAATTCTCCGATCCGTTATAGCCAATATTAAACTCTGCCATATAACGGGATTTATAATCATATGTAGCACGTCCTACCAAACCAATATACCCGCGTGGCACCTCAGTCCATACACTCGGATAATATTTCTTAGTCTGATTATAAAGCACAAGCCCCCCTATATTGTGGTCTCCAAATTTCCGGCTATAGCGTAAACTAGTCTCGAAATACCAATCACGGCTACGTGAGGAATTGTCCTCCTGATATTGCGGGCGCACATTCGCCGTTCCGCTTTTCACAAGATAAGTGATTGTCTTATCAAATGCCGAATCACCAGGTTTCAAATTACTGCCATCCAATTCTGAGGCATAGTAAGGCTGATAGACCTCTACCGACCCCAATCTTTTTTTTGCAGAAGTATAAGTCGTATTATAAGCTCCCTTCACTTCCACCGATAATCCTTTCGTAATAAAATCAAGTTTCTGCATCAAGCTCAAATCCATATTCATAGTATTCGTAGTCCTGCCAATGTATCCCATTCCATAATATGACGAGAACCCATTATTCAGACTTGTAAAACCCGGAAATCTGGCGACCGGCAGTTCCAATAAATTTCCATCTACCAAGCCTGGACTAGAAAAGGGTAATGACTCATCTAATTTTTTGAATAAATCTTCTCCCCACTCATCCAAACGGTCTTTAGGTTCCTGGCGTACTCCTACCAAACCACCAAGCCCTAATTTCAATTCAGTCGTTTTCGTAAGATTAATATCCAGATTACTACGATAATTATAACGTGTGTACTTATAGTTATTATTATATCCTTGTGATTTAAACTGTTTCAACAGTCCATCCTGATACAAGAAGCCAAGTGAAATAAAATAGCGTACATCTTTCGTACCACCGGAGATGTTAACATTATGTTGGGTTTGCACGGAAGCTTTACGCATTGCATATTTTCGCCAGTCTGTATCCGGATACATAATAGGTTCATCATGTAACCGGAAACGCTCCAAAGTATAAAAATCAAAAGTTTCCGCCGTATTATCATTACGATTCATTTCATTCATCATGGTAGCATATGTATAAGAATCGGCCATCTCCAGATTATTAGTAGGTTGCGTAATACCTACAGATGAAGTCAACTGAATTCTCGCTTTCCCTTCCTCACCACGACGAGTAGTAACCAGAATTACACCATTAGCCCCACGTACACCGAATACAGCTGTAGCTGAAGCGTCTTTTAGTACTGTTACACTTTCGATTTCATTAGGATCCATTTGGGTAAATGAGCGTTCCACCCCATCCACCAAGATTAATGGAGCCGAAGCTGCATCAGTCAATGAACCCGCACCACGGATAAAAATGGTAGGGTCTTCATTACCCGGTTGCCCACTGGTGGTAACTGTGGAAAGTCCGGTAATCTGACCGGCTAAAGAGTTCGCTACACTTGTATTGGGAGAACGTAATAACGCATCGGTTTTCACGGAAGAAATAGCACCTGTCAATGTCTCTTTTTTCTGTGTTCCATAGGCCACTACCGTAACTTCCTCCAATTCATTATAGGCTTCTTTCAGTATCATTTTCACAAAAGTTCTTCCTTTCAATGCAACCTCTTCAGAAGTATAACCGATAAAAGAAAAAACAAGTGTTGCCTTACCTACGTCATTCACCGCAATCTTAAATTTACCATCTACATCTGTAATAGAGCCTCCTGTAGTACCCTTAATTTGCACAGTGACACCAATTATAGGTTCCGCTTTTTCATCCAAGACTTGCCCGGTTACAACTTTCTGTTGTCCAAATAAAGCGAGAGAAAAGCATCCCATCAGTAGCAATACAATCACCCGCCATTTACATCTACAATAAAATTGATTCATAATAGTTAGATTTGATTTACTCTTTTCACATTGCAAATATATCAGCATTCATATATTTTAAGATAGCCATGAGTTTAAAAAAGCGCACTAATGACACTTACTTGGAATATTATATAAAATGTACTCATAATCCCCTTCCAATGTACCCAAATACCCCTAAATACTATATTCGACACCGATTAGCCATTGTTTATAAACACTTCCATATACTCACTGGAAAGAATCATAAACAGCGTAGATAAATGAAACTTTTATTTTCATAGCATTTGCAATTCATCTAAAATAGCTCCTTATTATCAGCATCATTTATCATTTTAGCCCTATTCTTTTCTTTTTCAATTGATTCAATACCCTTCGGCATACTACGGAAATAAAAACTATCCGTCAAGCGAATATCTTCATAAGACGCTCCTATCATTACTTTAAACTCACCAGGTTCTATTACCCGTTCATGATTGGCATTAATCAAGACCAAATCATCCGGAACAATTTGGAATGTGACCGTTTTCGATTCACCCGGCATAAGGTGTACACGTTCAAAACCACGTAAATTCTTCTCGTATGTAGTAGTAGAACTAAGAACATCGTTAATATAAAGTTGAACCACTTCATCACCGGCAATATCACCGCTATTAGTTACCTGACAAGATACAGACACATTGCCGGTATTGCTATATATACTATCAATGGATATAGAATTATATTCGAAACTCGTATATGACAATCCATGCCCGAAACAATACAGCAATCCTTTATTAGCAACTGTATAGTGTTTCATCTCTTCCATATTAGCATTTGGCTTAGTAGGAATATTCATAGGAAGCTGTCCTACACTCTTCGGCCAGGTTCCAGTAAGTTTTCCCCCAGGGTTATACTCGCCCTTCAGAGTTTCTGCAATAGCACGTCCTCCTTGTGCGCCGGGATAACCGGCAGCTAAAATAGCAGAACAATATTTATCAGCAAAGTTGATGGTTGCAGGATGTCCCCAAATTAAGACAAGTACTACAGGCTTGCCTGTTTTTACAATAGCACGTAAAAGTTCTTCCTGATGTCCAGGCAAATCCAGACTACTGCGCGTACGGCTTTCACCGGAAGTTTGCGTACCATCGCCCAAAGCCAGCACTACGACATCACTCTCATTAGCAAGTTCTACCGCTTCCCGGATACTTTTCTGTTCCTGTAATGTCAAAGTATCAGGAATTAACTCATTTTCAGGCCAACCTTTACTAGTCAGCCCAATCCCCTTTGCATAACGGACACTGATATCCTTAGACTCCTTATATACTTCTCTTAATCCATCCAACACACTACTAAAATGAGTGTATTCATAAGGACCATAATGTGTAGGAATATATCCATTAGTATCCGCATTCGGACCTATGACTGCAATCCGCTTATATTTATCCTCCAATGGAAGCAACTTCTGCTCATTTTTAAGTAAAACAAGACATTCACGAGATGCTCTTAATGCTATATCCAAATGTTTCTTAGACGACACAACCCGAGCTGCCTCTTCAGGAGAGCCAGTATAAGGATTATCAAAAAGCCCAATCCAAAACTTGACATAAAGAACTTGACGCACCAATTCATTCACCCGTTCAATAGGTAAGCGTCCCTCTTCCACTAATTCGCGGATATAACGCACGTAATTATCCGGCTTATCAAACTCCGTACGAACATTCAAACCGGCTTGTAGTGTTTGTAAACAAGATTCCTTCTCGTCCACCGCCACTTTATGAACCGTTGCAAGACGTCCGATAGCATGGCTGTCAGACACCACATATCCTTTAAACCCCATTTCATCGCGCAGTACTTTAGTCAGATAATGATAACTTCCGGACAACGGAACACCATCATAATCATTGTAAGCACACATCACTCCCAAAGCTCCAGCTTCTTGAAAGACTTTACGAAAAGGGTATTCATGAATATAATACATCTCAGAAGGAGTAATATGCGGATCAGTACGGGCATCCCATTGACGAGCAGCTTTACAATCGCCATAACCAACAAAATGTTTGGGTGTGGAAACTACCTGTTGTGCCTGTATGCCTTTGGTCATTTCAACTCCCATACGAGCCACCAAGTAAGGATCTTCTGCAATAGTTCCTTCCCAACGTCCCCAACGCTGGTCACGAGCAACATCAAGAATAGGAGCGTATACATTCGTATAGCCCAGGACACGCGCTTCCCGTCCCTCAACCACTCCTTGTAAATAAGCCAGTTCTTTATCCCACGTACAACCTAGGCCATTCATTGAAGGAAAACTAGTAGCTTTATAAGCACACAATCCTCTAATTCCCTCACAAGTAAAATCGACAGGAATTCCCAGACGAGTATATTCCACAAAAAAACGTTGTGTTTCAGTTATGGAAAGAGCCATTCTTTCTAAATCATAAACTGTCATTTTCAGATGCTCATCAATATTGGCGATACCATGCCTAAGCATAGAAGTTTTCCATTCTTTTGTCGGCAAACTGTCTTCAAGAACTGTTTTATATCCATAGTAAGTAGCCAGTTGGTTTGCTTTCTCCTCTAAATTCATTTGTATTAATAAGTCATCCAATCTTTTTTCTATGTCTTGTTCAGGATCTTCATAGACATCTTTCTTTCCATTCTTATTGAAATCGATCCATCCCTTTTTATACATTTCCGATTTCATCGGGAAAATGTCCATTGAGGGTAACTTTACTTGTGCGGAAACACATAATGCTCTTTCGAAAACGATAATTAATACAATAAATATTATTCTCATTTTAATCCACTTTATTTTCAGGTTAATAATTGAAACAAGTACAAATGTAGATAATCCAACAAGAATAAGTGAATTAAATAATTCAAATAACATCTCCTTATAATACAGAAACAAATATAGTGAAAATTGAACTCAAAAATACCTTGTCTGTACGTAAGAACCCCCAAAAAGAATCTCGGATTCACTATTCCATATTATAAAACATAAAAAAGAGACCGCCTCAAAACAACCTTGAGCTCAGCCTCTTTATTATTCTTTCAGATTTTCGCTAAAAGAATTCCAAGTATACGTGATTGATACTGATTTCCCTTATGAAATCAAAATTCTATCCAAACCTGATTATCCTCACTACTGTCAGGTATCCGCACACTACATATACCGGTTGCTTTATCCCAACTCCATAGTACAGATCCCATATTACTCTCTAATTCTTCCTCCAACCGTTCCGGCTTTACTTTCTTCACCTTTTTTCCTTTGACAATCACCTTCGCAGGAGCTTTCGCGGAATAAATACGGAATAACAGGTTTCTCGGGCCAGGGACAACATACCCTTTTCCTTCACGAGAGGAGATTATCAATTCATAGCCATCCGGCAAAGTTCGGCATACAACCGGAGTTTTGGCAAACTCACCACGTTGGTATCCCAAATCCTCGCCCTCATCTTCGTAAAGAATAAAAGAAGCTTGACCGCCTTCCTGTGCCGGAAAGATTTCAAAAGTCAGCGGATATACCGGCTTCTCATGGGTGTAGTTCATTACAGGCATTGTGGGGATGATTGAGCCTTGCTTTACAAACATTGGTATGGAAGACAAGGGAGCGTCAACGGTAGTCCATTGCTCACCGGTGTAGACCGTCTGCTTGTTGTTATAGTCAATCCATGTACCTTCGGGCAGGTAGACGTTCTTTGTGCGGGCACCTTTCTTTACGACGGGAGCTATTAATAATTCACGGCCGAATAAGAACTGGGCATCCGTTGAGAAAGTTTCCGTATCCGCCGGATATTCAAGGAAAAGAGGACGCATGATAGGCAATCCCGTATCGTAAGCCTCGCGTGCGTAGGTGTAGATATATGGTAGTAGACGATATTTCAGTTCGATGGCGGCTTTCGCGTTCTTTTCCGCTTCCGAACCGAATAGCCAGGGTTCTACTGCGTTATCCCCTTCGTGGTGAATACGGCTCAAAGGATTGAAGGCTCCGAATTGTATCCAACGGGTGTAAAGTTCCGCCATAGCGAGGTAGTCCTCGATATCTCCACAATAACCTGTAATATCACAAGTAGAAAACGGAATTAGTCCCAAGCCGGCGGAAAGGATTACCGGTATCTGATTAGCCAACTGCCCCCAGCCCTGCAGCACATCATCCCCATTTCCGCAATCGCCTGTCCAACCGAAGGTATAACGTTGCAATCCCGCATAGGCGGCACGGGTCATTTGGAAAACACGGCGGTTCGGGTTTCTCTTTTCAAATTGCTCTTTGACTACTTTGTCCCAGGTCAGGCCGTAGACATTATGGATTTCATCGTGCATGCCGAGATGGTGTTGCATGACCAGGCGTTCCGTTTGCTCTTCGTTGCTCCAGGCAGGTTCGCCCATATCCGTCCAAAAGCCGGAGATGCCGTCGTCGATAGGTTTCTGCTGATAAGCACCCCACCAGTCGGCTACGGCAGGCAGGGTGAAGTCCACCACACCGCAGTTGCCACCCCAGGGCCAGGGCATATCATAACTCTTGCCGTTCGTACTGTCCTTTACGAAATAACCCAGACGGTCTGCTTCTTCCCATTGCTTCTTATTCGCCTGCGAGATAACCGGGTCTTGGGATACAACTACTTTGAAGCCCATCTCTTTCAGGTCGGAAAGCATCTTCTTCGGGTTCTCATAGTTCCCTTTCCGCCATTCGAAGTCCTGCAAGTGTTCTGTCCAGCCGATGTCCTGATAGATAATGTCACAGGGAATTCCCCGCTTACGGTAGCCTTCGGCTATTTCGCGGCTTAACTTCTCGCTTGTCAGCAAGCCACGGCATTGAGCAAAACCCAACGCCCATTTCGGTGGCATGATAGGTTTTCCTGTCAGTCCGACATATTGACTGATGATTTCTTTATAGTCTTTGCCAAAGATAAAGTAATAAATCATCTCACCGTCCGGTGCTTCGAAACTGTAGTAATCACGACTTTCCGTACCAAATTTAAATTCCGTCTTATACGTATTATCCAGAAAAATGCCATACCGATAGCTGCTCATAAAGAAAGGGATACTTTTGTAAAGCGGGTCTTCAGCTACGCTGTAACAAGGCTTGTCACTATTCCACATCTTATAAGACTCTCCGCGACGGTTCATCTTGCCCGCTTTCTCACCAAGGCCGAAAAAATGCTCGTCACGGCGGAGAACCTTATATTCCACTTTCCTTGTTCCTTCACTCACATGCCCCTTGTCGGCATAGTCACTAAACAGGAGTTTCTGATACTTGTCGAATATCTGAAGGCTCATGGGGGATTTATTCACCCGGATGCGCAGTTTCGGGGTGAATATTTCGTAGCAGGCTGCCTGCTCGTCCACATGAATCGCACCTACCTCTTCCAGTTCCTCATTAATGACGGCAAAAGAAGCGTTCTTTTGCTGAAACCGCCCATTGGGCGAGAAGTATATTTTTACTACGGAAGGGCTGCAAAGTTGCAATTGCAGGGCGGCACTGTCCGCCAGGTGAAAGGTCACCCGGCGTCCCTGCTGCGAGAAAGAAGTACATGTTTTCGCGCCATCAGTAGCCCAAAGCACTGAAAGAGGGAGAAAACAGGCTATTATCCATACTATTATCCTGTTCATACTTCTTTGGCTCTCCCTTACAATGTTTCCACTTCTGACTATTATCCTGTTCATACCTATTATTCTGTCCATATTATTCTGCGCATACTATTCTGCGCATGTTTTTCTGCGCATATTATCCTGTTGATATTCACAGTTTTCGCTTGTTTATTCGTATTCCACTACAAGCATTGTCCAGTAACTCAATGACGGAAGCGTCACCTTTATCTCGTTCCCTTCCTGCGTGAAGTCCAGTTCACGGGATACTCCGAAACTCGTATCCGGCGAAGCCACCCAAACGGATTTCACCATACCTTTTACGGTTATCCTTGTCTGAGCCGACTCAATCAAAGAAGGTGCAGCCTGTGTTCCGTTAGAGTCGCACCAGTCAAGATGTACGGCATTGGTGTAATTCAAGAAATGAATTACATCCCTGTTGTCGAACCGTTTTCCGACAGTGGCAATCTGATTACGGACGGGCGGCCATTGGTTGACGGTCATCTTTCCATCTGTAGAAGAGGCGACAACACCATAGAACTCTCCGCCATCACGAAGAAGATTCTCATATCCGGTGATAAAGTCGTAGTAAGTAACCATTGCCTTCTTCAGTTCCCCTTTCATCGACAGATTGCTGTTAGGGAAATATTCGGTTGTCAGCATATGTTCGCCCAATTCGAGATGTGCACCGCCCCATGCATGGATAGCGGCATTTGCCATTAATACACCGGGCGTATTAAAGTAACCGCGTCCCTCGCCGCCGAGCTTATAATTCATATAGGCAGCCAATACGGTTTTCTTTCCGTTCGACCATTTATCATTGTCCGTGATTATACCGGAAAGGATACTGAAGCCGTTATCAGCCGGTTTATCCCAAACTTCCGTATAGAGAAAGTCGACCGGAGAAGTGGCAATCAAGCCCTTTTGCCCGTACTGCCCTACTGCGTTCATCACCAAAGACTTTTCCGGCTGGGCTTCTTTCATCGCTTTTATAAACGCGGGGAAAGTAGCCGCAAGGTCAACGGAGTTACCGTTATAATCGTATAAAGTTCCCCGTCCGCCCAACTGGTCAATCTGATAGCCGTCGAAATCAAAGACTTCATATACATCGTTGTTTTGCTGAACCATGTAATCCCTCCATTCCTGCAAAGCGGGATTCGTCAGATAAATGTTGCTCTTGAAAGGAGAGCCCAGCGGATGATAATCCTTGTTTCCATGGTTCCTGTCCTTGAACAGATACCAATTTTCCTTTACGCCATCATCGGCAGCATCGTTCAAAGCTCCATAAGCAAGATTATAGAAAAGAGATTTCATCCCCCGCTTATGACCGGCATCAATATATCCCTGTACGGTAGAACGGTGACAATCACGGTTGATAATATCTTTCCATACGTCCATCGGAGAGGAAGGTGAACCCGCCAACGGCTTATGATGCTTGTAATGCCAGTCCTGATACTGCACATAGTTGATATGATGGCGGTTCAGGTTATCCATTACCTTGTTAATCTCCTTTTCGCTCATTTTGCCATATTCGGAGAGAAATCCGTTGCGCGGAAAACGTGCAGGGTCGGAAGACACATCAATGGCAATGCTGCCCAGAACAACCTCTTCGCCATTCTCTACTGTATATAAGTCGACCATATAACCTTTAAAGTCATCTGCCGGCGGATTCCAACTCCATGACTTTCCGGTGAGGGGAGTTTCGGAAAGCACCTTGTTGAGATGCTTATAGCGAATGGTCACCTGCCCTTCGGGAAGATTGTTCAAAGAAAGTTGTACCGATTCTCCCGGCTGATAGGCGGCTTTATCGGTAGACAGCAGTACGGTGATATAGCCGTCTCCGTAAGTAATAGGATTGTGCGAAGGCTCGTCGTCGATACAACCGGCCAATGAAAAAGCCAGGATACAAGCCATTATATATTTCGTCAGTTTCATAATTCAATCTGTATTAATCGTTATTTCTTTTGAAAATGAATCTCCTTTTTATAGGTATTGATAGTAACCTTAAAGGTTCCGGCATTATTCATATACCATTTATTGTCGCCCTTATCAGAAGAGAGATAACATGAGCCTGTAAACTCATCATACACTCCTTTATTATCTTCTTCCGCAACAAAGAATAAACCACCGTAATCACCGAATTGAAGAGGAAACTTTATCTGTCCGGTTCCCAATTCTCCTTCATATACAAATTCATTCTTGTTAGAGCTGCTTTGTGTAAGTTCTTTCACATTCTCCCAGGCAAAATCTCCGGATACCGCTTCTCCCATTGCCCAAACCTTCTCGTAAACTACAATTTGTTCCACTGTCAAGTCCTGGCTACCGACATTGAATGTCACAGCATATTTACTTTTATACGTCTGCTTCTCTTCTGTCACCACTTCAGTCCCTTCTTTGTCTCTTGAAATCCGGAAAGTACCGTCCTGCAATTCTCCATTATAAATGAAAAGCTCAGGGTTCGAATCATCTTTTGTCATGGCTATCGGCGTCTCTCCTGCCGCAGTTCCAATCATCCAAAATTCACTGTTATCCGGTTCTTCACCATCCAAATTGGTGATTTCAATATCCAATGTATTCAGATTTACTTTCACCCGATAGCTGGCACCACGCTTGATATTGAATTTATTATCCGGCCCGTCATTCTCATCCTGACGATAAATCAGTTTATTCTCATCACTTCCGTCCCTGCCAAACGAAGGATAGAAATCACTCTGCTGAGTCACAAATTTAAGTTCACCCGTTCCAAGCTCACCTTCCCAAACAAATCCGTTAGGTTCACCGGCTATCGGAGTCATCTTCGTAGCGTTATCAAGCGACCACTGTCCGGTAGTAGCCGAACCAATCATCCAAAGATTAGGATAAACCATCTCTCCGCCCAAATCCGTAATTTCAATATCCAGAGTACTCAGATTCAGCTTTATCCGATAATTGCCCGGAGTGTTTATTATAAACTTTTCGTCCGGTTCATCATCATTCTCCCTATAAACGAGTTTATTCTCATCTTCACCATCTTTATTGAAGGAAGGAACAAAAGAAGTTTTCTGTAAGACAAATTTCAGTTCCCCGGATAGAAGTACGCCTTCCCAGATAAAACCATTAGGCTCATCTTCAATGGAACCCATCGGGGTAGCGCTATCCAGGCTCCATCCACCTGCGGTTGCTCCGCCAATCATCCATAGATTCAGATAACGTTCAATATAAGGTGTCACTTTGAATGTAACGACAGGAGATATCCGGGTAAATGCTTCATGTCCCGATACAATAGCCGTCACACGGGCTTCAAACTCCAATGTCTCATCTAAAGAACTATTCCATACTTCTGCCAGCAAATCATTCAACTCTTTATGATTAAATGCCAGGATACGGGAATCCGTTGCGCCTATGTCCTTCTTCAGTCCTCCTGCGAAGTTATTACCTCTCAAATCCATTTCGAGAGTATAGCTGATTCGGGAACTTGTTCCGTAATTACTGCCGGCAGTCCAGGCAAAATGAAAAGCTTCCCTGTCACTCATCAACTGGTTCAGCTCCACTATCTTGGATGAAACAGACAGCAATAAAGACTCACTCCCTTTATCTGTTTCCATTTCATTGGATGTACACGAATTAAATACAAAACCTGTCAATAAAATAATCAGGCCGATATATATCTTTGTTCTCATAATTCTTCTTTTTCAAAATTAATATCCGGGATTCTGTTTCAAATTTCCATTCGCTTCTATCTCCTTCAACGGTATAGGCATTAACAGGTGCTTTTCCGCTGCATTGGTTTTCCCGATAGAGTGAAGGAACTTCAAGGCATAGTTGTCTTTCAGACGGACAAGGTCGAACCAGCGATCACCTTCGAAAGCCAGTTCCATACGGCGTTCGTGGATAATCTTTTCGCGCATCTGGTCTTGTGTCAGTCCTTCGATGTCCGCCCGGTTGGTCAGTCCCGCACGCTTTCTCACTTCGTACAGAGGGGCTTCCGCATCGGTCGTCAGGGCTTGTTCGTTCAGAGCTTCCGCTTTCATCAGCAGTACATCGGCATAGCGGAGCACCACAAAGTTGGCGGGACTTGTATTGAAATCCATAGAGATAGATTTCGGGACAAGGAACTTGCGCAGGTTATATCCCGTAGTGGAATAAGACGACTGGTACTGCTTTCCGTCAAAGTCGGGACATCCCAGGTAAAGAACAGTCTTATCTTTCCGGTTATCCCCCTCTTCGTACTGGCTGACAAACTCCGCTGTCGGCTGATTCCAACCATAACCGCCTGCCACCATATCCGAATTGCGCGGGCCGGTAAATGCGCTCAGCCAGGAAGCCTGATTCTCATTGTCCCAGAAGTCATAACTGGTCTTGCCATAATACTGTACTTCAAACAATGATTCCGGGCCGTTCTTCTTGTTCGGATTGAAGTTGTCGCTGTAATCCTCATTCAGATGATAGCCCGACTTTTGAATATCCTCACAAAGACGTACAATCTCCGCATATTCTTTTCCCTGAGTCAGATACACTTTTGCCAATAACCCCATGGCTGCACCTTTGGAAGCACGGCCTAAGTCGGAAGCGGAATAAGAAGACTTGTCGGGAAGCAGGTTGATGGCTTCTTTCAGGTCATTCTCTATCAGTTGATAAATTTCCTCTTTAGACGCACGGAAAGGTTTCAGGTCGTCATCCGAAGTCTGTGGTTCTGTCAGCAAAGGCACTCCACCGAAAAGACGCACCAAGATAAAGTAATAGTGGGCACGCAGAAATTTGGCTTCACCCAAGCAACGGTTCTTCAGACTTTGGTCGATGTTCATGCCCGGCACGTTCTTGATAACGAAGTTGCAACGGAGAATTCCCGGGGAAGGGCCGCGCCATACATCCAGTACGCCGGCATTATCGGTAGTAGTGATGAAGTTAGCCAAGTCGGTAGTCTCAATACCATCCGTACCGCCACCCGCACCAACGATGCTATTGCCGGCTATGATGTCCAGCGTCCACATACGCATGTTATATAGTTTTGGCCATTGAAGCGGCTGATAAGCACCGTTCACGGCTGCTATCGCGTCTTCTGCTGCCTGGAAACTCTTGGAAGTATCGATGGAATCCCATGGTTCCTTATCCAGAAAGCCGTCACAGCTATTCAATGTCAAGCCCAACAAGAAACAAGGGAGTATATATCTGAACTTTTTCATATTTGTCAATCAATTAAAGGTTCTATATAAAAGTGGTTAGAAAGAAACAGATGCACCGAATGTAATATTACGGGCGATAGGATATACGTTGTTGTCATTTCCCGAACCGGAAATCTCCGGGTCGAGTCCTGTGTAACGGGTCAAGGTCAGCAAGTTCTGTCCTGAAACGAAGAAGCGTACAGAGGACATCGCCGCTTTCTTGCTCCATGCGGCAGGCAGGGTATATCCGAGAGTTACGTTCTTCAAGCGCAGGTATTTGCCGTCTTCTATAAAGCGGTTCGATACACGCCCGTTCTTGTTCGGGTCACCGAATACGGCACGCGGCATACTGTTGCTTGTCCCTTCGCCACGCCAACGGTCGAGAACGGTAGTCATCTGGTTCTGCGCTACGGACATGGCTTCCAAAGAAGCGCGGTTCGCATTGTAGATTTTATTTCCGGCTGCCCCTTGCAGGAAGATTTCGAGGTCGAAGCCTTTCCAGGCAAAGGAGTTGTTCATTGAGAAAATCCATGTCGGGGTGGGATTGCCGAGGTATGTACGGTCTTTATCATTGATGACTCCGTCGTTATTCAGGTCTTTGAATCTGATATCACCGGCAGAAGTGCGGTTATACGGGTCGTTTCCCTGTGTTTGGATGGCATAACGGTCTACCTCTTCCTGTGTCTGGAAAATACCGTTCGTCACGTAACCGTAGAAGGAACTGACCGGATGACCTACCGAATGAATGTTATTATCGAAATACATCGGGACATCACCATTCAGGCGGATAATCTCATTCTTGTTGTAAGAAGCGTTGAGAGACGTATCCCAGGAAAACTCTCCTACAAGGTTGCGGGAACTGACAGATACCTCAAAACCTTTGTTCCGCATTTGGCCTGCATTAATCTTGGGAACGTTGATGTCCGAATATCCGGTGGAGATAGGCACAACCATATTCACAAGCATATCATTCGTATTCTTGACATAAGCATCCAGACTCAGGTTGATACGGCTGTCTACCAAGGTCAGGTCGGCACCGATATTATATTGTTCCACTTCTTCCCAACGGACATTCGGGTTCGGCATTACCGAGGGCGCGATGGCATTCACCTGCGTACCATTGAAATTATATTGGATAGTCTGAATAGTAGACGCATACGCATAATTGCCCACACTTGCCTGATTACCAGTCAAGCCGTATCCTGCACGGATTTTCACATCGCTCAGCCAGAAACTCTTTTTAAAGAAAGGTTCTTCGGAAAGTCTCCAGGCAAGAGATACGGAAGGGAAATTTGACCAACGGTTCTGCTTGCTAAAACGGGAAGAACCGTCGCGACGAATCGTAGCTGTCAACAGGTATTTATTGTCGTACGTATAGTTGAGACGTCCCAAGTAAGAGAGCAATGCCCAATCGCTGCCGTTACCGTTGACAGTCGGTTCAAGCGTACCATTATCCAATTGCTGGGCGGTGGGACTGATAAATCCCATAATAGAGCCGCTTAAATATTCGTATGTATTACTCTGGGCGGAAGAACCGACCATCACGGTCAATTGGTGTTTTTCCGCAAAAGTCTTGTTAAAGGTCAGTGTGTTATCCCACAACAAAGTAAGGCTCTTGTTGTACTTGCGGGAAGCGTAGGATTCCGGTTGTGAAATCGGTTGCCAGTCATACTTGGGCGACCAGCCTTTATCATCCCAGAAGAGTGCCTGCACACCGACGATGGTCTTGAAAGTCAGCCATTCCCACGGTTTTACTTCAGCGTAGATATTACCCAGTACATTGAAACCTTTGGTAGCGGTGGAGTTAGTCATCATCTTTCCGATAGGGTTGGCAATGTCTCCTACGTACATCGGGAGTCCCACCGGCCCGGCCCATGAACCGTCATCATTCTTGATGGCTTGCGTAGGTAGTGCCAACATGGTATTCTTGATGCTGTATTCTCCCTTTTGCTTGATGTCATGGTTCAGGGACAGTTTGTTTCCCATCTTCAGCCAGTTGTTCATTTGGGTATCCATATTGAACTGTACGGTGTAACGCTCATATTGAGTAGTGCGCACGATACCTTCTTGGTTAAAATAAGCGGCAGATACATAATAAGTCGTTTTATCATTTCCACCTGAATAGTTCAGTGAATAGTTTTGGGTGGCAGCCGTCTGAAAAAGTTCGTCTGTCCAGTTCGTTCCCCTGCCCAGTGAGGTGGGGTCTTCAAACAGCGGGTTCTGCGGCTGACCGTTGGCGGTCATCATTTCATTATGAAGGGAAGCGAATTGGGTGGCATCCAGCAAATCCAGTGTGCGGATGGCTTTCTCAATGCCGTAAGAAGCTTTGAAGTTAAAGCGGGAGGCGTCCGATTTTCCTTTCTTTGTGGTGATGATAATCACTCCGTAAGCTCCGCGCGAGCCGTAAATAGCGGTGGCGGAAGCATCTTTCAATACATCTACCGTCTCCACGTCGTCCATATTAATCATGTTCAGGGGAACATCGGTCGGCACTCCGTCAATGACGAGCAACGGGTCGCTGTTATTGATAGAGCCGATACCGCGAATCTTCATCGACACGTTATCGCCCGGCGCACCGCTCGAAATCACCTGAAGTCCGGTGGCGCGTCCCTGCAAGGCAGCTCCGAGACTGGGGGACGGTTGTTTCATCAGGTCTTTGGAAGAAACGGAAGAGATGGCACCCGTCAGGTCGCTTTTCTTCATCGTACCGTAACCGATTACTACGACTTCATCGAGAACTTCGGTATCTTCCTTCAATGTAATTGTAAGAGACGTTTTTCCGTTTACCGGAACGGTCTGGGTGGCATATCCGATAAAAGAAACGGTCAGCGTACTTTTAGGGGACACTTTCAGAGAAAAATTCCCGTCCATATCGGTAATCGTACCGTTCGTCGTACTTCCTTCCACTACACTGGCACCGATAACCGGCTCGCCCGTAGCATCTACGACATGTCCTTTTATTGAAATCTGTTGTGCGAATGCACCAAGAGATAGGAACAAGCCCCACATTATTAATAAGAGGCGGCGTTCAAAGCCTTTCGACTTCATGCTCTGTTTCATGTACATTAATTTAAAGTTAATATTAGGGTTACTTTTGTTTTTATTCGCTGCGTCATTTCCTGAATGACCGTGAAACAAAAGTATCCACATTTAATACTGCTTCTTTGAGCAGATAGCAAAAATATAGTGGTTCATACAGTTTCTCACAGTATAAACCACTAAGAATAAGAACATTACAAAACAGTAGTCAGACTAAAAAAGTAGTGGTTTTCTTACTCTTCCACCTTCCCTATTTTCATTACTTTAGCTTCAAATTCATCTCTTTCTCCCAAAGCCTTGTTGCGGACACGTGTCCGGTAATTATAAATGGTAGTCACGGAGTAACGGAGGAATTGCGCTATTTTAGTGCTGTCCGTGATTCCCAATCGGATAAGGGCAAAGATGCGGAGTTCGGTGTTCAGCAGTTCTCCCGGTTTGGGTTGCATCGGTTCGGTAAGCAGGGCATTGAACTCGTCTACGAAGTTGGGAAAGAGTTGCAGGAAGGTCATGTCAAAGTTGGCATAGAACTCTTTCAGTTCTTCGTCGAGGAATTGGGAGGATTTTATGGCTTTATAAAGCTCTTCCACTCTGCCGGCGGCGGCAATCTTATTCAGGGAGCGGCGGTATAAGTCCATCTTATCCAGGTAAGCGGAACACTGATCCATATAACGGCCGATGTATTCTTCCTTGATATAGTTGGTTTCCGAAAGTGTGTGGTTCATCTCTTTCAGTTGCGAGTTGGAGTCATGCAGTTCTTCGTTCAGTTCTTGCAGGAGCGTGTTGGTATGAACGACTTCGCGACGGGCGGCGGCTACTTTCTTCATCTGCTTGTACACAAAGAAGATGGCTACCAGCAGAAATACGGAAAGCAGGCTGATACAAATCAGAGAAGTCTTCATTTCCCGTTGCTGGCGTTCCGTTTTTAATTGGTAGGCTTTGTCTATAATGGGAAAGACTTGCGAGATTTCCAGGGTACGAAGGCGGGCATTACAAAGGGTTGCATCTTCCAGTGAACATTTCAGATAGTTATAGGCACGGTCTATATCCCCGTCTTCGTAGACGAGCGAAGCGAGCTTCCGCAAAGAAACATACTCTTTTACTGCCGATTTCAGGTCGGCAATGGCTGAAAGAGCCAGGTAATGTTTTTGTCCTTTCTTATCGCCTTTCAAACGGTAGGCTTCCGAAAGCGTGTAAGCAAGCATGGCCTTTGCATGATTGTCCAAAGAAGGTTTCCCGTAGAAATCCATCAGCATATTTATCGCCTGGTCATATTGCGCATGAACCGTGCACTTATCCGCCAGTACCAATACATGCCCCAAAGAATCGGATACATTGGTTTGCAGAAGAGAGTCGCGGTACAAGTCCGTCATGCGGTAATACTCTTTCTTGGCTTTTGCCGTGACGGCATAATCGCCCATCAACCCATAAATAGTGCGGTATAAATGATAATAATAGGAATACAGATAATCGGGCAAGGTTTTCTTGTCAATCTCGCCCAATAGTTCAAGCGCTTCTTTATACATTCCGGTGGTTCCCATCACTTCCGCCATATTCATGGCAGAATCATCCAGGTAATCCGATTTATTCAGACGGTGTGCCAAGTCCTGTTTCCGCTGGGCGTAGACAAAAGACGAGTCCAGGTTATAAGCCCGGTATTCATCGAAAAGACGTCCACAGAATCCATATCGCTGTTCGTCGGAAGCAGCTTCGGACAGTAACTTTTTCAAGTCGGCAATACGTGTTTCCTTTTCTGCCCCATAAGTCTGGCGGTTCTTAATGATACCATCAATCTCGCGGAGTAACGCATCGGTACTCTTATCATCTTTCGCACAAAGCAAGCCGGGAAGGATTATTGCCACAAGGATAAAAATAACTTTTTTCATAGTGCCGTATGTATTATATATTGCAAAGATAAAAGTCTTTCAGAAACTTTCTGCTTTCAAACAAAAGATTGTAGTTATATAAATCATAATTTACCCTTGCGGATAGTTTTCGGAAATAATAAGCTGATAAATATTTGGCACGACACTGTGAATCGGCTATCTTTACACACACTATTACAAAATGTTATGCATATGCAAGATATTATCAACGGACGTTGCGGTTGGTGCGGAACTGACGAACTGTATGTGAAATACCACGACCAGGAGTGGGGAAAATTGGTGACTGACGATAAGACGCTGTTCGAGTTTCTTGTGTTGGAGAGCGCCCAAGCCGGATTGAGTTGGATAACTATCCTTAAGAAGCGTGAGGGATATCGCAAAGCCTTTTGTGATTTCGATGCCACGCTGGTAGCGCAAATGACCGATGAAGACGTGGAACGGTTGATGCAGTTTGACGGCATTGTGAAAAACCGCCTGAAAATCAAATCAACCATCACCAATGCCAGGCAATTCCTCGCCCTGCAAAAGGAGTTCGGTAGTTTCTATAACTACACACTGACATTCTTTCCCGATGGAAAACCGATTGTCAATACTTTCCGTTCATTGAGCGAGATTCCGGTGTCGTCTCCCGAATCCGATGCCATGAGCAAGGATATGAAAAAACGAGGATTCAAATTCTTCGGTTCTACGATTTGTTACGCCCACTTGCAGGCTTCGGGGTTTATCAACGACCATCTGGTGGGATGCGCTTGCCGGGCAAAATAAAAAGCTGGCCTGTTTTCCTGATAAGATGCGGGATAGATTACAATAACGGGATAGGTTGCAATAACAAGGTAGACTGCAATAAACAGATGCAGAAGAGTAATAGAAAAGAAAAAACAGGAGCAGAAACCACATTATTATAAACATAATTATTATATTTGCAATAATTATATTTATAATAATCAGTATGGCAGTCATTAATAATCCTTTTATCGTAGGCGGATACATATCTCCCCATTACTTTTGTGACCGTGAAGTGGAAACAGAACAGTTGATACGCAACATAACCAATGGAAGGAATGTTGTTATCATCTCTGTGCGCCGCATGGGAAAGACAGGCTTGATTCGTCACTGCTTTTATCAGGATGAGATAAAAGAGCATTATTATACTTTCTTTATTGACATTTACGCGACGGCCAGTCTCAGGGAATTTGTATTCGCATTGGGAAAAGAGATTTTCGAGAAACTCAAACCCAAAGGAATGAAGTTCATTGAACGTTTCTTCTCGGTCATTTCTTCACTGCGTGCAGGTTTTAAATTGGATTCCGTTACAGGAGAGCCAACCTTCGACATTGGATTAGGAGATATCCATGCAGCGGAAACAACGTTGGATGAAATCTTCGCTTACCTGGAACAAGCAGATAAACCCTGTATCGTAGCCATTGATGAGTTTCAGCAAATAGGCAATTATGCGGAAAAGAATGTAGAAGCCATATTGAGAACTAAAGTCCAACATTGCCAAAATGCCCGTTTCATCTTTGCCGGAAGTCAGAAGCATATTATGATGAATATGTTCAACAGTCCGGCTCGGCCTTTCTACCAAAGCGTCAATATGATGCAACTAAAAAGTATCCCACTTACAGAATACAAAGCATTTGTTGGAAGGCTTTTCCTTGAAAACGAAAAGCACATTGAAGAAGAACTGATAGACGAAGTATATAATTTCTTTGAAGGACATACCTGGTATATACAACTCATGTTTAATGAATTATATATACTGACCGGGAAAGGGGAATTATGTAGCCGTTCCCTACAAACCATCGCTCTGACCAATATCCTTCAGATGCAGGACTTCACTTACCAGGAGATTTTCTCCCGCCTTCCGGAGAAGCAGAAAGAGGTACTCATCGCTATAGGAAAAGAACAAAAAGCGATAGGAGTAACTTCAGGAAAGTTTATAAAAAAGTATAAGCTAAGTACTCCCAGTTCCGTACAATCTGCGCTCAAGGGGCTACTGGAAAAGAATTTAGTTTCTCAGGAACAGAATCAATATGAAATATCCGACAAACTATTGGGAGTGTGGTTACAAAAAAACTATTAGGTGCACTGTCCACTATTAGGCTATGAAACAAACTGTTTCATCCTATCGAAACAACTTGAAACTACACAGTTAATATCCTGCTTCCAGGGTGTTAATACTCTATGTCCAAACTGTTAATACCCTACGCCTAGGCTATTAATAGCTGAAAAGACAACTATTAATAGCTGAAAACTCGTGTATTTGCAGCCTATAAATAGAGTATTCGCAGCTAAGATACTGAATGACAATAACTGATACATCACTCATTATATACCTGTGTATTAATACATTGGATAGATACTGCTTTCTTTTTTGATGGTCAGTATCGGGTGGCAGATACTTTTTGTTTTTCAACTTTATAGTCGAACTGCGATTACATTTAAAAATAAGATTGCACCCCATCCACATTTAAAACAGGATTTTATCGCATCTAAATAAGATACTACCCGATTTCAAGAAAATTGAGTAATGTCTTATTTTTTATAATGAGAAAAACCGTTACCTTTGTATATAGCATACAGCTATCATTACAACCATCTAATTTTTTCTCTTATGAAAATATTGAAAGCTTTCCATATCGTTATTGCCATTACCGGGTTACTGACCGGACTGTTCTTCTCATCTTCCATATCTGCCCAAGATATTTCGGGCACCTGGCACGGAAAACTAACTGTCCCCACCGGTTCGCTGACTATCGTATTCCACATCAATCAAACAGAACAAGGAGCTTATGTGGCAACACTCGACAGCCCCGACCAGGGAGCCAACGGCATAAAGACGCAATCCACTTCTTTCAAGGATTCCATAGTGACGATTCAGATACCTTCTATCCATGCTTCCTACAAAGGTAAATTGAGCAGTCATCATACGATAAGCGGAACTTTCACGCAAGGAATGCCCATGCCGCTGAATTTGGAAAAGGGAGAAGCCGCTCCCCTCAAACGTCCGCAAGAGCCTCAACCGCCTTTCCCTTATAGAAGCGAAGAAGTCACGGTAAGGAATGAACAGGCCGGCATCAATCTTGCAGGCACGCTGACCCTTCCCGAAAAGGGAACTAAATTCCCGGCAGTGGTTATGGTGACAGGAAGCGGCGCGCAGAACCGGAATGAGGAGATTATGGGACATAAACCTTTCCTTGTCATCGCCGACTATCTGACCCGGAACGGAATCGCAGTGCTGAGATGTGACGACAGAGGAACAGCCGCATCGCAAGGTGACCACACAACTGCCACCAACGAGGATTTCGCAACAGATACGGAAGCTGCCATCAACTATCTGCGTGGCAGAAAAGAAATAAACACAAAGAAAATCGGCATTATCGGACATAGCGCAGGCGGAATTATAGCATTCATCGTAGCCGCCAAAGACCCGTCGGTTGCATTTATTGTTTCATTGGCAGGAGCCGGTGTAAGAGGTGACAGCCTGATGTTGAAGCAGGTAGAATCAATTTCCAAATCCCAGGGAATGCCGGATGCGGTTTGGCAGGGAATGAAACCGTCTGTACGAAACAGATATGCCATACTGCAACAGGCGGAAAAAACAACAGGCGAACTGCAAAAAGAATTATATGCAGATGTTACTAAAACGATGTCGCCCGAACAACTGAAGGATTTGAATACCGTACAGCAGATTTCCGCCCAAATCAGTTCAATGACTTCGCCATGGTATCTCCATTTTATGAGATATGACCCCGCCAAGGATATGAAGAAAATAAAATGTCCCGTTTTTGCGTTAAACGGAGAAAAGGATATTCAGGTGGATGCCGCCATGAATCTGACAGCCATCCAACAAAGAATCAATGAAAATGGAAATAAGAAAGTAACTGTAAAAGCCTATCCGAACTTAAACCATCTGTTTCAGACCTGCCAAAAAGGTACATTGGCCGAATATGGACAACTGGAAGAGACTATCAGTCCGGAAGTATTGAAGGATATTACTGATTGGATAAAAAAACAATAAGCCCATCAAATGTATTACCTTCCATTTAGACTGATATTATACAAATTGATTTAAATCAAAATCTATCCGTGCGAACTCACTCTGACTGATTTTGTTTTACCTTTGCAGCCGAAAAAAAGCAGCGGCAGGTAATTAAGGTAAAAAGTAACAGTATCAGGTATAGTTTCGTATGAAGAAAAGTCTTATCGCATTGGCGTTCGGTACCTTGGGATTAGGTATTGCCGAATTTGTAATGATGGGAATATTGCCCGACGTGGCAAAAGATTTAGGTATCAGCATCCCCATGGCGGGACATTTCATTTCAGCTTACGCCTTAGGCGTTTGTGTTGGCGCACCTGTACTGACACTGGCTCGCAAATATCCGTTGAAACATATTCTCTTGGTATTAGTCACCTTGATTATGGCAGGTAATATCTGCGCGGCTATGGCTCCCAATTATTGGGTGTTGCTTGCTGCCCGTTTCATCTCCGGTCTACCTCACGGAGCATACTTCGGCGTGGGTTCCATTGTTGCCGAAAGACTGGCTGACAAGGGAAAAGGTTCGGAAGCTGTTTCGATTATGATTGCCGGAATGACTATTGCCAACCTTTTCGGCGTACCGTTGGGAACTTCTCTCAGTACTATGCTTTCCTGGCGTGCCACCTTCCTGTTGGTAGGTATTTGGGGAGTTGTCATCTTGTATTATATCTGGCGTTGGGTTCCTCACGTGGAAGGATTGAAAGATACAGGTTTCAAGGGACAATTCCGCTTTCTTAAAACTCCGGTGCCGTGGCTGATTCTCGGTGCTACGGCATTAGGAAATGGTGGCGTATTCTGTTGGTATAGCTATATCAATCCCATGCTGACACACGTTTCCGGTTTCTCTGCCGAAAGTATTACTCCTTTAATGATTCTTGCCGGCTTCGGAATGGTAATGGGGAATCTGATTAGCGGACGTCTCTCCGACCGCTATACTCCCGGAAAGGTGGGAACTGCTGCGCAGGCACTTATCTGCATTATGCTATTGCTCATATTCTTCCTTTCGCCTTACAAATGGGCGGCAGCTTTGCTAATGTGTCTTTGTACGGCAGGATTGTTCGCAGTCTCCAGTCCCGAACAAGTATTGATTATCCGCGTGGCAAAAGGCGGAGAGATGTTGGGAGCCGCTTGCGTACAGGTTGCCTTCAATTTGGGAAATGCTATCGGTGCTTATGCAGGCGGACTTGCCATCAGCAGCGGATACCGCTATCCCGCACTCACCGGTGTTCCGTTCGCATTGATTGGATTTACTCTGTTCCTGATTTTCTATAAGAAATATCAGTCCAAATACGAAAGTTCCTGAAACGGTTATACCCGAAAAAAAGAAAATCAAGCTATCGGATGAAAAAAGAAAGAGCCGGACGGTTATTGATTCAATAATTTACTATCTTTGTACGGTCGTAGCGCGACATGTATTTACATTTTAAATAAAAAAGCGTTTAGCTGGTTTCTGTGCAAATGAAAAGTCCAAATTATCAAGCACACACGAAAACAGACGAATGCTCCCTGCAATAGGCGGGGGGTGTTTCCTGTTTGTGTGCAAGGGCTTGGACTCCCTCATTTGCGGATAGGTAAATACCCTTCCGCTTTTTTTATGCCCATACGTTTGCAAAAGATATGAAATATAATCTTGCAATAACTATACAGGCAAGTAGAATCAGACAGGAGTGTCCCGCGTCTGACGGCTATTAAGTTGAAAACGCAACATTCTGGTGTTGCTACTTGCCTTTTACGATATTCTTTTTTAAGGCTAGCTACCCCCCGAAGGGGAGCAAATGGATTTTATCCGGCTGCTCCCCTTATTTTTATGAATCCCACAGGCAGGATGGGATTATCAGCAACGGTTTGTTCAATATTCAATAATTAGTTTTATTGCGACTTTTCTTTTGCCATGTATTGATAATGTGTATATCTGCACAAAACTCATATCAAAAATGTGTAAACCATCACATTTCTCATATCAAAAATGTGATGATTTATATATGAGGACGCTATTCTATGGTTGGAGCAGGCAGGACTCATTAATAAGGTTGTGTTAAGCAAGTCGCCAAAGTTCCACTTGAAGGCTTATGATGATTTGGGCGGAAAAAGAATAGCTTGTTCATTCCAGTTCGCATCGGTTATGAATCAAATCCGTACGGTTTTGAATCTTTTCTATTCTGTTTAACTCATTTCAGTACGTTGTGTTTTAATGTGGGTTCCCTGGCTATGTTGTTTAGGGAAACATAAGTTATGAAGTAAGGAAGTGTTAGTTATGTTGCCTTTATCCTTGCGTTAGGCTGCCGGTATTCTTTCATTAGATTAGTAAGCATTCGGCCTCGTGCGTGTTTCTTTCCAAGCTATAATAAAGCCAAAAGC
>ERZ791872.45-NODE-45-length-146096-cov-24.849474_pt1 | contig 146096 bp, 138 predicted proteins | sample MGYA00510279_ERZ791872 | MGnify/ENA primary metagenome ERZ791872 (study PRJEB30046, sample SAMN00792103) | human gut metagenome | study: EMG produced TPA metagenomics assembly of the A metagenome-wide association study of gut microbiota in type 2... | reverse complement strand
CCTGTCAAAACAAAGGGGCTTAAAATTGCAGCACAATTGCAGAAAGGAGCTTCGGGAGGGGTGATTGAATGGAAAGTGAACTGAATGAACATATAAACCTTTTAAATAAAACTGTATGATGAAAACACATGAGAACCGGGCCTTGTTCAGCAGGGCTTTGCTGAAGGCTACCACCTGTCTTTTCCTTACTGCGGGTGCAGGAGTCAGTAGTGTATGGGCAACACCGGAAACAACAGAATCTATGAGAACCGAAATGGTACAACAGCAAACTGTAACCGTAAGCGGTGTGGTGAAAGACAGGAAAGGGGAGCCTATCATTGGTGCCAATATCATGGAAAAAGGAACGACCAACGGTACCATTACCGATTTTGACGGTAAATATACGCTGAAGGTAAAAAATGCCAAATCCATATTGGTTGTTTCTTATATCGGTTATCAGACTCAGGAAATTCCAGTCGGAAATGGTGGTAAGAAAGATATTACCCTGCAAGACGATTCCGAACTGATGGATGAAGTGGTTGTAATCGGTTATGGTACGCAGCGCAAGGGAGATGTAACCAGTGCGGTGGCTTCTGTGAAGGCCGAAGACTTTACAGCAGGTAAGATTGGAGATGCAGCCGAACTGATTAAAGGTAAAGTGGCAGGATTGACCATTGCGAAAGGCTCCGGTGATCCGAATGCGGAATCTACAATTCGTTTGCGTGGTGTGATTTCATTGCAGGGAGGCTCTACTCCATTGGTATTGGTGGACGGAATAGAAGGTGGTTTAGGAACGGTTTCCCCCGAAAACATAGCTTCTATTGATGTGTTGAAGGATGCTTCTGCGGCAGCTATTTATGGTACACGAGGTGCTAATGGCGTTATTTTGATTACTACAAAAAACGGCCAGCGCGAGTCGCGTACGGCTGCCAATTATTCCGGGTATATGTCTCTTTCCAAGTTTGGCAAGACGCTTGATTTCTATGGAGCAGAGGAAATCCGTCAGGGATTGACAAACTATGCTGATAAAGGGTATGATACGGATTGGTTGGATGCGGTATCCCGTACTGCATTTACTCATAACCATAATTTTAATATTTCCGGAGGATCAAAAAATACCACTTATTCTGCGGATTTTACGTATCGCAAAGAGGAAGGTGTGTTGCTTGAGACCTATAATGAAGAGATGAGAATGAGGTTTGATGTTTCTCACTGGATGTTAAATGATATGTTGAAAGTGAATTTCAATATGGTAAAGACATTCCATAAGAATGGTCCGATTGATGCGGCAGGTCTGGGTATTTACCGACAGGCTATTATGCGTAACCCTACTGAACCCATCTGGAATGAGGATGGAACTTTTTACGAGAATTTTGCCGTAAATTATTATTATAATCCGGTAGGTATCATCCGTGAACAGGATGGTAAATACAATAGTGAGAATACCCGGATGACGGGGAATATCACCTTTGAACCGATTAAAAACTGGCAGACCAACCTCATGTTAAGCCGTAGGGTTACTAGTGATCATAATCGTGGATATTATACTTCCGAATATTTTTCACAGAAGAGCGAGAATCACACAGGATATGCTTATCATTCTCAGAATGAATATACCACAGATAATCTGGAAGTTACTTCTAAATATAATCATACTTGGAATAAACATCGTTTTGATGCATTGGTGGGCTATAATTACCAGTATAATGTAAATGAAGGTTTTGGAGCTAATAACTATGATTATCCAACAGATTTTTATCTTTGGAATAACTTGGGATTAGGTACAGCTTTGAAAGATGGAAAAGCCGGCATGAGCAGTTACAAGAATGACAATACCTTGATTGGTTTCTTCGGACGTGTGAGCTATGGTTACGATAATAAATATAATGTTCTGCTGAGTGTACGCCGTGAAGGCTCTTCCAAATTTGGTGAGAACAATAAATGGGCTACTTTCCCTTCTGTTTCTTTGGGATGGACTATCAGTAACGAAAAATTCATGGAAGGCCTTACGTGGCTGAATAACTTAAAGTTACGTGCCGGTTATGGTGTGACAGGTGTCATTGTAGGTGACTCTTATAATTCATTAACCCGGTATGAGTATGGTTCTCCTTATTTCTATGATAATGGCGTCTGGCATCAGGGGTTAAGCGTAAAATCCAATCCTAATCCTGATTTGAAATGGGAAACCTCCAAGGAATTTAATATTGGTCTGGACTGGGCTGTATTGGATGAACGCCTGAGTGGTTCTATTGATGTATATCAGAAGAAGACTTCGGATATGCTGTATGATTTTACGGTACCGACTCCTCCCAATTTGTATAACAAGACTTTGGCTAATGCCGGCAAGATGCGTAACCAAGGTATTGAAATTGCTGTCAATGCTATTCCTGTACGGACAAAGGATTTTGAATGGAAAACCACAGTTACCGCCTCTCATAATGCGAACAAATTATTGAGTCTTTCAAATGACTTGTATGAGACTTCAAATCAGATAGATCATGCTTATTTGGGTGAACCTATCAATCTTTCTACCCAGCGGATGGAAGTGGGGAGATCTATGGGACAATTTTATGGCATGAAGTCCGTTGGTGTTTCAGAGAATGGCTTATGGCTGATTGAAAATGCAAAGACTGGTGAGATTGAAGAGTTTACAGACAATATGCTGTCTAATGATGACTACCGTCAATATTTAGGGAATGCTCTTCCTAAATTGTATTTGGGATGGAACAACTCGTTCAGATATAAAAATTTTGATTTATCTTTCCAGATGACAGGCCAGTTTGGTTTTAAGATTCTGAACGAGCCTCGTGCTTATTATGAGAACAACTCGATCGCTTATAATCGCTTGAAATCTGTGCAAAAGGCTCCTTATGGTGGACAATATACCTTATCAACAGCCCAAAAACAGACTTTTGTAAGCTATTATTTGGAGGATGGTGATTTTTTGAAAATAACTAACATTACGTTGGGCTATAACATTCCATTGAAAAGCAGTAAGTTTGTGAAAAATATCCGGGCTTATGTTTCTGCCGATAATTTATTCTGCATTACCGGATATGATGGATTGGATCCTGAAATGTCAAATGGTGATATTTGGTCTTTGGGTATTGACTGGCGCGATAAATATCCTTCTACCCGTTCATTCACTTTCGGTCTGAATGTATCTTTCTAACTTTTAAATGAAGAACTAACATGAAAACAATATTCAATAAAGCACTTTGGGCTTCAGCGATAGGAGCTTGTACCTTGTCTTTGGGCAGTTGTACAGATTTGAGCGAAACGATTTATGATACGATTGCTTCCGAGAAGTATGAGTTTACAGAAAAAGACCGGGCGGCCATGTTTGCTCCGGTATACAGCAGTCTTCGTGATGTGTATTGGGGATGGTATAGTTATGCCGATATGATGGACCAGTCGTCCGATTCATGGTGTATTCCTTATCGGATCAGTATCGGCTGGGGGGATTTGTACGTGTCTATGCACAAACATCAGTTCCATTCACAGATAGCCCATTTCAATGATACATGGAACCGTAACTATGCCGGTATCAATGCCTGTAACAAACTGTTGGCAGATGAAGTCATTGCTGCTGATATAACCACTTCTTCGCAATTAAGGGCTTATCGCGCTCTTTATTATTATATTTTATTCGATTTGTTCCGCAACATCCCATTGGATACGCAATATGAACATGAAGACGGATGGTTGCCCGAACAGGCAACTCCCCAACAGATGTGGGATTTCCTGATCAGTGAGTTGACGGATGTAAAGGGGAAATGTGGAACAAAAGTAGAAATGGGTAAGCTGAACGACTATGCCATCAATATGCTTCTGGCAAAAATGTATTTGAACCACAATGCATGGTTCAATGATTACTCTGATAATTCTTATTACGGAAAGGCTATTGATGAGGTAAATGAAGTGATTAACAGTGGCAAGTTCTCTTTGGCTCCGAATTATTCGGATAATTTTAGAGAAGATATTTCCGGTTCGCCTGAAATTATCTTTGGTATTCCGTTTGAGTTTAAATACGCCGGAGGTAACTATATGGCAAATATGTGGATGCATGTAGCCGGACGTGCAACGTGGCAGTTTAACGGATGGGCTACCGGTGGAGCGGCTGTTCTTCCTCAATTTCTGGAAACATACGATGAAAAAGACAGTCGCTATAAAGACTGTTGGATATCAGGACAGCAATATGACTATGCTGGTGCTCCCATTTATGTGGACAGTGAACCGTTGGTATATACTCGGGAATTACACAGTATAGACAACCCCGGTTGCTATCCCTTTGAAAGTGAACGCTTGGTGAAATATGAAATACTTTCAGGCGACTATGGAACTTCTTATGATGATGTGCCTTTCTTCCGTTTGGCTGATGCTTATTTTATTAAAGCGGAGTGCTTGCTTCGTTTAGGTGGTTACAATGGAGAAAGCGAGCAAGTGGCGGCCGATTTGGTAACAGCTGTACGCCAACGTGCCTTCAAGTCCGATCCCGGTAAAGCAACGGTTACTGTAGCTCAATTGAAGGGTGGCAGCCGTTATAACTACGGACATCGGGAGAATCAGGGAATCATGGGAGAAGCCGATAACTGGATTATCACAGAAGAAGGGGGCGATGATATTGAACTGGGTGGTTTGTTGGACGAACTGGCCTGGGAGTTTGTGGCAGAGCATCACCGTCGTCAGGACTTGATCCGTTTCCGTATAAACGGAACCAATCAGAATGTATATAATGGCAAGTCATGGTTTTGCAAAGATGCGAAGACGGATAAGACAGACAGGCATTGTGATATTTTTCCGTTACCTAAGTCTGCATTGGATGGCAACATTAAGTTGAAGCAGAATCCGGGATATGGTGGTGCCGAATAATGAATTCATTAATTAAAAAAAGAAAAGTACGATGAAAAAGAATTTTATATATGCTTTAATTGCTTGTTTCACTCTGTCACTGGCTGCATGCAGTACGGATCCGGAGGATGCTACCAGCAAGCATGTGTACGGGGAGAATGAAAACCCCTATCTGAAGACGAATGCGGATGCTGTGGTTTCTACCAAAGCAGAGTTTCCCATCAGCCGTTTGGAAGCGAAGACGGTTAAACTGACTGATTATGCAGAAAAGTTTCATACGTATTTGGGAATGACGGTAGATGAGACGTTGGCTGCATTGTCTAATGGGAGTGTGGTGTTTTATCCTATCAATATATCGAAAAACTGTTGGAATAGAACAGCTCCTACCAAGGGTACCAACGGTTGGTACTATAATACGGCAGGCGGTGTTTGTGATGCAGCTTCTGGTATAGCTAGTATTGAGTTGGATGCAACAAAGAAGGAGCTGGTTCTTAATGTGCTCGAAACCGCTTCTGTAGGTACAATTATGTCGATTAATGTCGGATTTGCTATAAACAATGGTGCCGACTTTGATGATTATATTCGTTTTTCTTTTGATGTAACTGTTACTGACCCCTCTAAAATTGTAATAAGTGGTACATTGGCAGCAGGAGATTATGCGGGATTTTCAATCAACTTTGCAGATTATGCCGATGCTATAGAACCATGTATCGGATTATCCGTAGACGAATTTTCAAAACAAGTAAAGAACAGCGGAGATGCTAGAGGTGACTCTTCCATAACTCCTACAATTGCTATGTACCCCGTTAAGGAAGACGGGACTTGGGATGAAACTAGCGAGTATACAGCCAATGGTCTTGGTTATTGGTTTGACGGAAAATCGAATGTTTCATCGTATGGAGATAATTGTGTCTACTTTATTGAATCTGGTGAAGGAAGTGTTTTTGTGGGACGCTATGTTAATATTGCCTCAGGAACCACTATAAAGGCGCATTTTGTATATGCGATGATAGAGGATCATAGCCGATATGTTGAATTTATTGTCTCGGGAACAATGGAATAATATACTTGGTAAACAATGGAATCTGTTCTTCATTGGAACAGGTTCCATTAATAGTATTAAGTCAGGAGGACTTTGGATAATATGGTACCGGATATTTAGGGTAGACACTGAAAATAGGTATTCCTATTCGCTCTTCCACCCGATAAAAAAATAGTCTAAACGAATGGAAGAATAGTACAACCGCCTAACTGTCAAATCCATAAAATGAGATTTATTGGACGATTCTGCCATTACATTATATTATATATTCCCTTTCTTGTAATTTTTTTATTTTACTTTGCAAGTGAACAATGTATACAACCGATAGATTATGAAAAACAACAAGAAACTCTATCTTGCAATTTTATCTTTGCTTTTATTGATTGGAAATGCTTCATTTGCAGCCAAGGAAAAGAAATATGTACTCTCTTCACCCGATGGAACATTGAAAGTGGAAATCAGCGCCGGAAACGAACTGGCCTACCAAGTGATGCATGGAAATGATACAATTCTCTCACACTCTAATATAGGTTTGGTTCTGGAAAACGGAACTATAGTAGGTAAAACTCCCCGTATCACAGGGGAAAGAAGGAGAAAGATAAAGGATAACATAGAATCACCTTTTTACCGTTTCAAGGAGTTCGTTGCAACAGGCAACGAACTCGACTTGAAGCTGAAAGGCGGGTTCGGAATCATCTTCCGTGCATACAATGAGGGAGTCGCCTATCGATTCTATACCACACAATCTTCGGATATCATTATAAAGGAGGAACAGGCCGAGTTTAATTTTAAGGAAGATTATACGGCTTATCTTCCTTATACCACCAATGATAAAAAACCGATGGCGATGGCTTATCAGAATGTATATGACATCATTCCTCTGTCAAAAGCACAGCCTAAACTGGCTTTTCTTCCGGTTACCGTGGATTGCGGCAGCGTAAAACTGACCCTGTTGGAGTCCGACCTCGAAGCTTATCCGGGCATGTTTGTGCAGTCACAGCAGGGAAAGTATGGATTGAAAGGTGTCTTTGCTCCTTATCCGGCTAAAACAGACTTTTATCCTTGGCGGAAGCAGGAATATGTAACTGAAACTACCGATTTTATATCCCGTAGCCGTGGCTCCCGTTCCTATCCGTGGCGTGTGTTGGCCATTACGGAGAAGGATACGGATATGCCGGTCAACAACCTGGTCTATGCTCTGGCTTCTCCCAACCGTATCGGTGATACCTCATGGATAAAGACAGGCAAAGTGGCATGGGATTGGTGGAATGACTGGAATCTGAAAGGAGTGCCGTTTAAAGCCGGTATCAACATGGATACGTATAAATATTATATCGATTTCGCCAGCCGGAACGGATTGGAGTTTATTGTGTTGGATGAAGGATGGTATGATCCGAAGAGCGGGGATATGCTGACCGTTATTCCCGAACTTGATTTGACGGAGCTGATAGCATACGGCAAATCCAAAGGGGTGGAAATAGTGCTTTGGACGGTGTTTAATGTACTCGACAGCCAATTGGAAGCAGCTTGTAAGAAATATGCGGATATGGGAATCAAAGGTTTTAAGGTGGATTTCCTGGATCGTGATGATCAGACTGCCGTCGAAATGGTGTATCGCATCGCTGAGATGACGGCCCGGTATAAATTAACCCTTGATCTGCACGGCATTTACAAACCGACAGGTATCAACCGTACCTACCCCCATATTATCAATTTTGAAAGCGTGTTCGGCATGGAAGAGGTGAAATGGACGGATATCAAGAATAATATGCCTCTTTATGATGTTACTTTCCCCTATATCCGTATGATGGCGGGACCGGTGGATTATACGCCGGGAGCTATGCGCAATGCCACGAAGGCAGATTGGCGCGCCATGTATTACACACCGGCCAGCATGGGAACCCGGTGTCATCAGCTGGCTGCCTATATTGTACACGATTCTCCTTTTACCATGTTGTGTGATGCGCCTACCAACTATCTGAATGAGCAGGAATGTGTGGATTTCATAGCTTCTCTGCCTGTGGAGGTGGATTCTACTTTTATTGCTTCGGGCGAGTTGGGAAAATATATTGTAACGGTGCGTAAGAAGGATGTGAACTGGTATATCGGCGGTATGACCAATTGGGATGAACGTGATGTGCAGCTCGATTTCTCTTTCCTTCCCGAAGGAATGTCTTATACGGCTGTTTTGTTTAAAGACGGTGTGAATGCCAATAAGCAGGCCGAGGACTATCGCAAGGAAACCATCCGGATTGATAAGGACAGCCGGTTGACTTTGCATCTGGCATCGGGAGGCGGATTTGCCATGAAGTTGGAGCTTTGCCCTGTTCACGGACAGGTTACCAGTATCCCTGAAGGGAAAAATATTCCTTCTTTCTATCAGAAATACATAGAAACAGAAGGTCTGTATGTCACCTCTTCCGGGAAGGTGAGCGATGAGGCCTTATTGAAAGCCTGTGATATCATCAGTTTGATGTTGGCAAAACGTCCGGATGTGAAGGCGCACATGGTGAAGAAAGGTTGCCACGTCATGGTTATCGGTAAGGATGAGGAAACTTGCGATTTGCCGGAGTTTGCCCATATCTGCAATTGTGAGGACAGCATTAAATATTGGAACTGGCGTGCCCGTGGTTTTGGCGGAGCACCGGAAGATGAATTTTCATCCAGTTGCGGAGAAGAGAATCTGCTGGCATTGCCGCAGGATAAATATGTAGGTGAGAATATCCTGATTCATGAGTTCGCTCACCTTATTCATACGGTAGGTATAGTGGGAGTGGAGCCAGACTTTAATGAGCGTTTGGAGGCACTTCGTCAGAATGCAATCCGGAAAGGGCTGTGGGAAAAGACGTATGCAGTGAGCAATAAAGAGGAATACTTTGCCGAGTGCGTACAGTCTTTCTTTAACTGTAACCGCTATGCCGAACCTGCAAACGGAGTTCATAACTGGGTGAACCGCCGCACGAAACTGAAGACGTATGATCCGGATATGTACCGGTTGTTGCAGGAATATTTTTATGAGATAGAAATTCCCATTCATAATGTGGTGCATGAATAAGCGTCGCAGGGACAAATAGAATTTTGCTATATAGAGATGAATAAGATACGATTGGTTGTTGCTTCCTTATTGTTGGGAGCTGCTACAGGTTTTGCTCAGAAGCCTTTTAATGCTTCGGGTACGGGGAATCCCATTATTCCCGGATATTTTGCCGATCCCACGGTGAAGAAGTTTGGCGATACGTATTATATGTATGCCACTACGGATGGCAGTGGGGCCGGTTTCGGTCCTGCACAGGTGTGGACCAGCAAGGATTTTGTAAACTGGACGTTAATGCCCATGAACTGGCCGGACAGTCATTGGATATGGGCTCCCGATGTGATGAAACATACGGATGGGAATTATTATTATTTTTATTGTCAGCCCTGTATGATTCATTGCGGGGTCAGTGAAACGCCGCGTGGTCCTTGGAAAAATATATTGGGCGAAAGTGAGGCTGTTCTTGTACCCGACCGTTTTGTGACGAATGCCATTACATTGGACGGGCAGACCTTTGTGGATGATGATGGTTCTGTATATTTGTATTGGGGGACTTGGGGAATTTATAAAGGTTTCGGTTGCGGAGCCGGAAAACTGGCTTCCGATATGAAGAGTTTTACTGAAACGCGTCTGATTCCAAATACGGAAGCCACGGATTTTTTTGAAGCGCCCTTTGTGATGAAACGAAAGGGGATCTATTATTTTATGTATTCTTCGGGTTCCTGTCACGACCACACCTATCGGGTGCAGTATGCCACTTCGGACAAGCCTATGGGGCCGTACACCTATCGGGGATGTATTCTTGAAACCAATACCGACGGAACAATTCATGGGCCGGGACATCATAGCGTTTTGAAAGAAGGCAATGAATATTATATGGTCTATCACCGTCATGATAATCCGCATTCCAACCGCGGATTTCATCGTCAGCTTTGTGTGGACCGTATGGAGTTTGCCGAAGATGGAAGTATTAAACCCCTTATTCCCACTCATGACGGAATAGGTGCATTGGCATCTTCTGTAGTGAAATCAAAAAATCTGGCATTGGGTGCTAAGGTGAGGGCTTCTTCTTTTTATGATGCCGATTTCCGTCCCGAATATGCTGTAGATGATAATAACGGAACTTTATGGCGTCCTCGTGGAATGGGACAGGAGTGGATAGAAATGGATTTGGGTGTTGCCCGGCAGATACAAACTATCTGGACTCAATTTGAGTATGGCACACAATTTTATCAATATTTAATTGAAACTTCTGTCGATGGCAAGCATTGGTCTGTTTTCGCTGATAAGCGGAATAATCGTCTGGCAGGCAGCCCGATGGTCGATTTTGGCAAGGTGAAGGCTCGTTATGTCCGCCTTACCTTTACCGGAGGACAGAAGAACGGATTTGGCGGGGCGGTCTGGAACTTGAAAATCTTTGAGGGTGTGGAAGCATCGGCTCCGCAACAATGGCTGGGACTTACCGCCGCCGATTGGAATGGTCGTGAATGGCAGAACAATGAAGGGATGCTGGGAGGGGCTTTTACTTTGAAGGAAGGTTCGGCACGCATACAGCGCATCGGTGGGCGTGATGCGTTGGTACTGGAACCGGGAACTACATTGGAGTATAGTCATCCGTTACTCTCCTCGTCCAAAGAGCATACCGTTAGTGGGTTGGTTTACAGGTCAGGTAAATGGCAGAGTTATGAAGCGGGGTCGTGTCTTTCATCAGGAGCGATTACGCTGCATAGTTCCACCGAACCTTTGGTCATTACCAATTTCCGTTACTACAATTGGAAACAGGAAGCGGCGGAAAAGGCATACGATGCGGAAACGGATATCGTGCGTCTGCCTGTAGCTGATCAGCAGAAACATGGGCTGGTGGTCAGTCTTTCTGCCGATGATTTTGTAGTGAACGATACGGTTCCTTATCTGGAAAACCGAGGAGTAAAAGGGTATTTTGAAGCCCGGAAATTACCTCTCGTTGTGAAAGAAGTGAAAGGGAAAAAGGCATTTCATTTTGAGGGTACTCAGGTCTATACTTCCAGTTTTATGCTTCCTGCCACTTTGCAGGATAATGCTCCTTATACCTTGGAGGCGTGGGTACTGAATGATTCCATTAGTGAAAATGAATGTGTGGCCGATTTTACTACCTCGCATGATGAATTGGAGAAAATCATGTTGGTCAACGGCACGGAGCCTCGTTGTGGAGTAATCAATCACTATGGCTGGTATGAAGATGCAGGATATAAGGACATGAAGGAATTGGCAGGAAAGTGGCAGCACATCTATATCTGCTTTGATGGGCGGATGGAACAGGTTTATATCAATGGAAAATTAGTCAGTGAGAAAGATATCCAGTTGCTGGTGAAACCGTCACAATTCATCACATTGGGACGCAATGCCGAAGGAGACTGGCCCTTTACCGGTTATCTGCACTCATTGAAATTATGGGATGAATATCTACCATTGAAAGAGTGATTCACCCTTTTCCTATGACCGGAATATGTATTTTTGCAAAAACTATGATAAACAATTAAATGATAGAACCATGAAGAAACTTTTAGTCACTGCTCTGTTGACTGCTACCGTAGCAGGCGGAACAGCGCAAGTAAAAAATCAGTCGCACGGCTATCCTATCGACCCCGTACCTTTCACTTCGGTGAAAGTAACCGATTCATTCTGGGGGCAACGGCTGAATGCCAGCCGTGAAGTAACGATTCCTCTGGCGTTCAGTAAATGTGAGGAAACAGGACGTTATACTAACTTTGTCAATGCCGCCCATCCCAGTGATACCATTAAAGTAGGCGGTCTGGCTTTTGACGATACTGATGTGTACAAAACGATAGAAGGTGCCAGTTATCTGTTACAGACCTATCCGGACAAAAAACTGGCTAAGTATATTGATAGTGTGCTGGTTATTGTCGCTGCGGCACAGGAACCGGATGGTTATCTCTATACTTCGCGTACCATGAATCCCAAACATCCGCATGAGTGGGCAGGAAGCAAACGGTGGGAGAAGGTGGAGGAACTGAGTCATGAGTTTTATAATTTGGGACACATGGTAGAAGGTGCTATTGCGCATTACCAGGCTACCGGAAAACGTAATTTCCTTGATATCGCTATCCGTTATGCCGACTGTGTATGCCGGGAGATAGGTACGGGCGAAGGGCAACAAATCCGTGTGCCGGGACATCAGATTGCCGAAATGGCCCTTGCCAAACTGTGCTTGGTAACAGGGCAACAGAAATATTTGGATCAAGCCAAATTCTTTTTGGACCAGCGCGGACATACTACCCGTACGGATGAATACAGTCAGGCGCACAAGCCGGTAGTGGAGCAGGATGAGGCCGTGGGACATGCTGTCCGTGCCGCTTATATGTATGCAGGCATGGCAGATGTGGCCGCACTGACAGGGGATACGGCTTATATCCATGCCATAGACCGTATTTGGGACAACATTGTGGGCAAGAAATATTATATTACCGGTGGCATCGGCGCCACCAGCAATGGGGAGGCTTTTGGCAAGAACTATGAACTGCCCAATATGTCAGCTTATTGTGAGACTTGCGCGGCTATCGGTAATGTGTATGTCAACTACCGCTTGTTCCTGCTTCATGGTGAGGCAAAATATTATGATGTGCTGGAACGTACCTTATATAATGGTCTTATTTCGGGCGTGTCCCTGGATGGTGGCGGGTTCTTCTATCCTAACCCGTTGGAAAGCATCGGACAGCACCAGCGCCAGCCTTGGTTCGGCTGTGCCTGTTGTCCGTCCAATATCTGTCGTTTCATCCCTTCTTTGCCGGGATATGTGTATGCGGTGAAAGATAAGGACGTATATGTCAATCTGTTTATGTCCAATACTTCGAACTTGAAAGTAGGGGGTAAGGCTGTTTCTTTGGAGCAGACCACTCATTATCCTTGGAACGGTGATGTCACTATCGGCGTCAACAAGAACAATGCCGGACAGTTTACAATGAAAATCCGTATTCCGGGATGGGTGCGTAATCAGGTAGTTCCCAGTGACCTGTACACTTATTCGGATGGAAAGCGTTTGAGCTATACAGTGAAAGTAAATGGAGAACCGGTACAGAGTGAACTGAAGGACGGTTATTTCTGCATAGACCGCCGTTGGAAGAAAGGGGATAAAGTAGCTGTCCATTTCGATATGGAACCTCGTACGGTGAAAGCCAATAATAAAGTGGAGGCAGATCGTGGACGTATAGCCGTGGAGCGTGGCCCGATCGTTTATTGTGCGGAATGGCCGGATAATGATTTTGATGTGCTGAGCGTGTTTATGAACCGCACTCCTCAATTCGAGGTGGTTGAAAAACCGGATTTGCTCTATGGCATTAACCAGTTGAAGACGGATGCGCAGATTCTGGGCTATGACGACAGAGGTCGTCTGACGGCTACTGATGTGAAGCTGACGTTGATCCCTTACTATGCTTGGGCACACCGCGGTGCAGGTGCTATGGCAGTGTGGTTGCCTCAGGAATTAAGTGCTTCCCGTCCGACTATGCCTGCTACGCTGGCATCGGAAAGCAAAGTGGATGCTTCGCATAAGGTGAAATCCATTTCCGCCATTAATGACCGTCTAGTACCGAAAGATGAGAATGACCGTTCCGTACCCTATTACCATTGGTGGCCCAAACAGGGAACTACCGAATGGATATCCTACGAGTTCCCATCCGAAGCGACTGTTTCCAGTGCTACCGTATATTGGTATGATGATGCTCCTTGGGGAGGATGCCGCATACCACAAAGTTGGAAGGTGTACTATAAAGATGCACAAGGCCAGTGGCAACCGGTGAGTGGAGCGGATAAGTATGGAGTGGAAAAAGGTACGGGGAATACAGTCAATTTTGACCCGGTAAAGACAAAAGCGGTAAAACTGGAGGTTGTTCAGCCGGCCGATAATTCATCGGGTTTGTTTGAATGGGAAGTGAAATAGAATAATTCAAAATGAAGGTTGGTAAGTTAGGTTGGCTGGTAGCCATGTTCCTTAGTGGGGGCATGGCTGTCGCTCAAGGTACGGTCGATGATTATCGGCGTGCTTATGCATTGAAAGAGAAATTCAGTGCGGACAAAGTTTTCTATTCCAATGTCAATCCGCAATGGATAGAGGGTACGCATCAATTCTGGTATGTGCGGAATACGCCGGACGGCCGCCTGTATGTATCTGTGGATGCGGATAAGAAAGCTAGAAAAGAATTGTTTGATTCTCATCGTTTGGCAAAGGCGTTGGGTGCTGCATCCGGAAAAGAGGTCAAGCCGGAAGCTCTTGCATTGGGGCGTTTGTCGGTCAGTAAGGGATTGGATACGCTGCGCTTTGTGTTTAATAATCAACGTTGGATGTATGCGTCCCGGAAAAATCAGCTGGTCAATGAAGGTGCGGTTCCCCTCCTTATCAGGCAAAAGCATTGGATGGAGGTGGATGATGAGAAGACGGCATCACCGGTTCCGTCTCCTGATGGTAAATGGATCGCATTTATTAAAAATCAGAATATCTATGTAAAGGAGGTGGCTACCGGAAAAGAAAAGCAACTGAGCTTGGACGGGACACTGGGTAATTATTATTCAGCCTACATCCGCTGGTCACCGGACAGTAAGAAGGTGGCTTCCTGCAAGATCCGTCCGGTGGAAAAGCGCTATGTTTATTATGTGGAATCTTCTCCGGCTGACCAGCTTCAGCCCAAGCTTCACAAACAGGAGTATGCGAAGCCGGGAGACGAACTTCCTTTTAAAGTGCCCTGCATCTATGAAGTGGAAAGCGGACGAAGCATTATTCCTTCTACCGAATTGTTCGACCGGCAATATGAAGTATATGGTCCCGAATGGAATCCCGACAGCCGTGCCGTGACTTTTGAATATAACCAGCGCGGACATCAGGTGTACAGAGTACTTGAACTTTCTGCCGAAACGGGAAAAGTGCGCCCGTTGGTAGAAGAAACCAGCGATACATATGTGAATTATACCCGTCATTTCCGTCATGACTTAAAAGACGGCAAGCAGATGATATGGATGAGTGAGCGTGACAATTGGAATCATCTTTATATGTACAACCGTATTACCGCACAGCCCGATTATCAAATTACTAAAGGAGAGTGGTATGTACGCGAAGTGCTTCGGGTAGATGAGGATAACCGTCAGATCTATTTCTCGGCAAATGGTATGGAAGCCGGTGAAGACCCCTATCTCATCCGTTATTACCGCATCGGTTTTGATGGCAAAGGTCTTACCTGTCTTACTCCCGAAGAAGGGATGCACCGTGCCTGGTTTTCGGGAGATATGAAGTATTTGGTAGATGTTTATTCTATGGTGGACAAGGTTCCCGTCGCTGTGTTACGTAGTGCCAGGGATGGCAAAGTGGTGATGCCGTTGGAAACAGCCGATATAACTCTTTTGGAGGCCGAAGGCTGGAAAGCTCCGGAGGTGTTTGTTGCCAAAGGGCGGGACGGCAAGACGGATATGTGGGGATTGATTGCCCGTCCCACCAACTTTGACCCGAACAAGAAATATCCGGTTATCGAATACATTTATCAGGGTCCCGGAGACCAGTATGTTCCGAAGACTTTCCGTCCTTATGACTGGAATATGACTTCCTTGGCCGAACTTGGTTTTATCGTTGTAATGGTCGATGGAATGGGAACTTCTTTCCGTTCGCGTGCTTTTGAGAATGTATGTTATAAGAATTTGAAAGATGCCGGTCTGCCGGACCATATTGCTTGGATTAAGGCGGCTGCACGGAAATATCCTTATATGGATGTGGACAGGGTAGGTATTTACGGTTGTTCTGCCGGTGGTCAGGAATCTACAAATGCAGTTTTGCTTTATCCTGATTTCTATAAAGCGGCTTATTCGGCTTGTGGTTGTCATGATAACCGTATGGATAAGATTTGGTGGAATGAACTTTGGTTGGGCTATCCGGTAGGAGATCAATATAAGGAAGGGTCTAATGTGGAAAATGCACATCTGTTGAGTCGTCCTTTGATGTTAGTGGTGGGAGAACTGGATGATAATGTAGATCCTGCCTCTACCATGCAGGTGGTCAATGCATTGATAAAGGCGAATAAAGATTTTGAATTGGTCGTGATTCCCGGAGCGCATCATACAATGGGGGAAGATTTTGGCGAACATAAGCGGTATGATTTCTTTGTCCGTCATTTGATGCAGGTGAATCCACCGAAGTGGGATGAGATAAAATAGGAGGAGTGAGGTTTGTAGCTGTAGGAGTTTGTCAGTTATGATAAATAGAGGTGGCAGTGTTATGGAGGACAAGTCCATAGCACTGCTTTTTTATGTAATTCCGTGTTTTCATTGATGAATGTGTCTTTTTTGTTCATTATGTTGTAATTATTGGTTGAACTAATTTTTTTCAATACAAAAATTAGGTTCAGTCAACAATATTATTTTTATTTGCGGCGTATATAGTATAAAAATAAACCAATTTTCTAATACTAACATTAAATTATAATGGAAAACATTACTGTTAATGTATTTGATGATGTGCTTTATTTAGCATGGGAATTTGTATATCTAATATTTTTCACTCGTTTTGTGTGCGTACACGGAAATTATAAGAATGCGTGTGCTATTTTAATAAGTATCTATTATTCTCATAAAAATTATAATTGTTTCCTTTTAGAATAGAATATAAATAACAATAGTGATTTATATTATTTCACATTCACGGAAAAAATGGACTTTAAATTTTTGTTTAACTTAATATTTTATTATGAAATTTACAAATGAATTAAGAGGAGTGAAAAGCAGACTTCTTCTGTTTTCAGTGCTGTTACTGATACCGGTGATGATGTTTGCTCAGAGCATTACCGTAAAAGGTACTGTACTTGATTCGGCAGGTGAAGCCGTTATTGGAGCTTCCGTTGTGGAGAAGGGAAATCCTTCCAACGGAACCATAACTGATTTTGACGGAAAGTTTACTTTGGCCGTGTCTAAAGGAAAAAGAATTGTTATTTCTTTTGTAGGTTACGAAACGCAAGAAGTGGATGCGGTTACCGGAAAAGAACTGACAATTACGCTGCAAGATGATTCACAAGCGCTTGAAGAGGTAGTAGTGCTGGGTTACAGTAGCAGGGCTCGTAAAGATCTGACTGGCTCAGTAGGTTCCGTGTCTGGTGTGAAGATTGCTGCTGTACCAGTTACTTCAGCCGCTGTGGCTTTGCAGGGAAAAATAGCTGGTGTGCAAGTAACTACGGTCGATGGTGCTCCAGGGGCAGATATTAACATTCGTGTTCGTGGAGGTACGTCTGTGACCCAGAGCAATGATCCTCTTTACATTGTCGATGGTTTTCAGGTGGATAACATCAATGATATTCCTCCTACAGACATTGCTTCTATTGATGTATTGAAAGATGCTTCTATCACGGCAATCTATGGAGCTAAGGGCGGTAATGGTGTAGTGGTTGTTACTACTAAATCGGCCAAAGCTGGAAAAATACAGGTAAGTTTCAATGCCCATTTGTCTACTAGTCATTTGTCTAAAAAATTAGATTTAATGAATTCAGCAGAGTTTGCACGTTATCAATATGAATGGTCGGCGTGTAATGGTAGCCGTTCTAGCAATGCCAAATTTTTCCGTGCTAATTTTGGCAATCCGCAAGATTTGGATATGTATTATTCTTTGCCTACTCATGACTGGCAGGATGAGGTAATGGGAGAGAATCCTATCAATTATTCTACTAATGTAACTATTGGTGGAGGTACAGATAAGATGCGCTTCACTGCTTCTCTTACTCAAAGCGAAGATAAAGGTATTATTATGGGGTCGGGTGTGCGCCGTACCAATTTGAATATCAAGACAGCTATTGATATAACTAAAAATTTGACATTGCATATCAATCCTAAATTTACGTTTCGCCGTGATCAAGGAGCTGGAGGTGATAATATTGGTACAGGCGGTATTATTGATGTACTCCGTTATAGACCCACTAACGGATTACGTGAATTCGGATATATAGATCCTTCTTATGCTGACCCTGATGAAGAAGCATTGTTTACTTATACTAATCCGAAAAGTGATATTGCCATTAATCAACAGAATAAGTATGCTTATAACTATACTAATGCTATTTCATTGGAATGGAAGCCTGTTAAAGGATTGGTGCTTCGTACAGAAGCCACTCTTAGTTTAAACTGGAAAGATCAATATCGTTTTTGGGGTGCCTTGACAGGTGAAGGTACAAAAAATAATTCGTTGCCTGTAGCAAGTATTCAGAAAGATCAGTCTTTTAAATATATTTGGACTAACACGGCATCTTATGGCTTTTCTATTAAAGATAAGCATAATTTTTCCATGTTATTGGGGCAAGAAATTTATCATAGCCAAAATAAGAAGAACTTCCAAAAGAATCGTTATTTCCCACGTGCATTTGAGGCTGGACAGGCTTGGGATAATATGGGATTCGGTACACCGCAGGAGTCAACTTCATCACTTTCGACTCCAGATCGCACTGCTTCTTTCTTTGGGCAGGCAAGTTATAACTATAACCACAAATACTTACTCTCTGTAACTATGCGTGCTGATGGTTCCACTAAATTTGCTCCAGGTAATCAATGGGGATATTTCCCTTCAGTATCAGGTGCTTGGGTGCTTTCAGAAGAAAAGTTTATGGAAGATATAAAATGGATTGATCAGTTAAAACTTCGTGCAGCTATAGGGTTGGCAGGAAATAATCGTATCAGTGATGATATGTGGCGTTATTTATATACTGTTAATTCTACCGGCGGACCTGGATTTGGAGAAGCAACTCAGTTTGGAGAGCAATGGTATGGTAATCAAGGGGGTACTACTTTTGCCAATAAAAATATTAAATGGGAAACTACATTAACTCGTAATCTTGCTGCTGATATCACGCTTTTTAATGGTCGTCTCACTGTTACTCCGGAGATTTATTGGAATACGACGAAAGATTTACTTTATAAATCGGACATTCCTTCAGCAACTGGTTATGTAAGTCAGATGCAAAATATTGGACAAGTAACTAATAAAGGGGTTGAATTAACTATATCAGGAGATATTCTCAGTGGCAGGGATTATGTGCTTTCCGCAAATCTTTCTTTAGGTATGAATAAAATGAAAGTTGATAAATTAAATGGTACAGACAATGTGATTTGGGATCAGAATAACCGTTGGAAATCAAGTTACAATGATTATTGTTTGAAGGTGGGTGACCAAGTAGGACTTATTTATGGTTTTGTATATGATGGTTTATATTCAATGGATGAATTCTATTTTGATCCCACTAATAACTTGCAAGCAGTACCTTGGGGATCAACGGCCGCTGAAAACGGAACTTCGAAAGATGCACCTATTATGGATGCAGACGGTGTGGAACATCCAAAAACAATAATCAATCAGATTTCAGGAGATTCTAATTCAGGCATAGCTACTCTGCCGGGCAAAGTCAAGTTCAAGGATTTGAATGGTGACGGATATATCACAGAAGATGACCGTACTGTTATAGGTAATACCAATCCAAAAGTGCAGGGAGGTTTTGGATTGAGCGGACAATGGAAGGGTTTTGATTTTGCCATGAACTTCAACTTTATGCTTGATTTTGATGTGAATAATGCGACAGCTTACCAGCTTTCCTCATCCGAAAGCAATAAGAATAAGTTCTACAATGTGCTTTCCACATTTGCCGACAAAGGTTGGCGTTATACCCGTGATGGTGATGGCGAATGCTTGTACAAATGTTACTATATTGATGGTTCGTTGGATATGTACCGTGAATTAAACGAAGGTAGGACACTTTGGAATCCGACGGATGTGACAAAAAAAATAACTCATTCCTATTTTATCGAGGATGGATCGTTTCTGCGTTGTCAGGATTTGACTGTTGGCTATACGTTACCTGGAAATCTGACTTCTAAATGGGGGATTTCGAAAGCTCGTTTTTATGTGTCAGCCTCTAATTTGTTTATTATTACTGGGTATTCGGGTTATGATCCTGAAGTGGATATTCAGACAGGATTAACTTGTGGTATGGACTATAACCGTTACCCACGTAGTCGCAGTTTTGTACTAGGTACTAATATTACATTCTAAATTTGAAAGCACATGAAATTTAAAAATACTTTAATAATAGGATTAGCAACTTTGACTCTAATATCATGCAATGATTTCCTTGACGTGGATTCTCCATCAAGTTACAATGAGGACTTTGTGTTCAGCCAAGAAACAGAAATTAGCCGTGCGTTGAACGGTGTTTATGCTTCTATCTTGGTAGGTGATCTTTATGGCAGTGCCTATCAGAAAACTTTTAATTTGAACAGTGATGTTGATATGCAGATGTATACAGGTAATGTAGCAACCCATAATAGCTATGCACGTTTTGATTGTGACGATCAAGGTGGCGAAATTGATAAATATTGGAGAGCTTCTTATAAAGCTATTGAAGATGCTAACCGTTTTATCCGGGGTGTAGAAACTGGTCCGCTTTATAATGAAGAGAATACCGCTGTTATGCAGATGTTGGGCGAAGCCAAGTGTCTTCGTGCTATGGTTTATCATGATCTGGTAGTGATGTTCGGGGATGTTCCTTTCACTTTCCTGCCAGCCTCACAATTAGGTGATAATTATGTGATTCCTGTAATGAATCGCGAAGAAATCCAAAATAAACTTATTGAAGATTTGCAGGATATTGCTCCTAAGATGTCTTCTACTACAACAACAACAGTAGAACGTGCGTCTAAGGAGTTTGCTTGGGCATTAATTGCACGTATTGCATTGACTGCCGGAGGTTATTCACTTCATCCGGATAAAAATAATGCAAATAGTTATGGTGTGATGAAACGTCCGGAAGATTATCAGAAGTATTATCAAATCGTAAAAGAATATACTAGCCTGGTTATTGCTTCGGGGACACACTCTGTAGGCACTTCTTATCAAGATATTTTTACCAAGGAAAGCAATTTTGAAATTATTGCTAAAGGTGATCCTATTTTTGAGATTCCTTTTGCTAAGGAGTCTACAGGTAATACAGGGTATTCTCAAGGACCTACATCAACCGTTAATGAAGGAAAGACATTGGGTAAGAATGTATGGGGAGAATCTAAAGGTGATATACGTTTGAGTGCTTTTTACCGTTATTCATTCGATGAGAATGATAAGCGTCGAGATTTTATTAATGGACTTTGGTATTATGGTAACAGTGCTAATAATGCTACTCAGGATTCTTGTATGATTCGTGCGGATTATACTGTCCATAATAATAAATGGTCTAAATTATGGGCGAATGCGGGACAGTTTACCAATTTGAGTGCCAGTAATACAGGTATTAACTTCCCTTATATGCGTTATACGGATGTTTTGTTGATGAATGCCGAAGCTGTTAATGAGTTGGAAGGACCTACTGCCACTGCTCAGGAGTCACTTCGTCAAGTCCATGCACGGGCATTCGATGACCAAAGTGTTGTTTCTGCCTATATTGCTCAGGTGACTTCTTCTAAAGAAACTTTTTTGAAAGCCGTGCTTGATGAACGTAAATGGGAGTTTGCGGGTGAGAATATGCGCTGGAGAGATCTTGTCCGTAATAATCTTTATGGACAGGAAATTGTTTATAGTTTTTTGCGCTATCTTTCTGTAGGAATGTCTAATGCCGGTTCTTCTACTGGCTTCGAAGATGATATAGCTGAACATGATGGTAGTGCTTATTTGGATGATCTTCCCGAATCTATGTATTACCATGTTCTTCCACAAACGGTTGAATGGCGTGTGGATGTAAATCAAGTTTATGGCTATCCTTATCCCAATAAGATATTGGATATGCTCTATATTTATAATCCTTACAAATCAGCTAATCAACCAGCGACAGCTTTGGTAGCTGTTGATGGAGCAACTTGGAAGATGGCGGAATTTTATCAGTGGAGCAATGATTCGGAGCCTACTAACCAATGTAAATATTCATTCTATGGATATATTCGTCATACAGAACAAGGAATGATTGTGTTGGTCAAAGATGGAACAGAATCACCACTGGATGGTAATTCTGTTCCTGAGGTGAATGATTTACCTCCTGTACGTTATATTTTACCTTATCCTAATGCGGCTATCCAACGCTCAGCAGGTGTATACAAGAACTATTATGGCTATAAATAATTTATAAAAGGACAGAATGATGAAAAAAATATTTTTATATGCATTAATGTTATTTTCAGGTTTCTCATGTATTTCGTGTTCTGATGATGATGAGAAAGGAATGGCAAATATAGATAGAGAATGGATGACTATGTTCATTTGTGATAATAATAGAGGAAAAGGGGATGACTATGCTTATAATTGTAAAGCAGAGGGACCGAATGGCAATGATATTCATCTTTATTGGTATGGAGTGAATAACTGTGCGGGCTACCAGATTCGTCAGGCACTACAGCCAAATGTTTCGGGTGGTGCAGATGCTTGGGGTACATCTGCCGAAAACGGTCTTTTGTTACTAGATACCATTGTAGGACCGGAGGTCCTTGATTTAGTTATTAAAGATCAACAGTATTCCACTGATTATCGTTTTGCTATTCGCGTGTTATCAACAAAAGATGATAATGTGACTGATTTTTCACATGCATCCAAATGGTATGGACATGGTGATGGCAGACAGTGGGCAGAATGGATGGGCATTACCACTTCTGATCGATATGCAACTCCATTCTGTGTCTATGTAGATGCTTCTAAGACTACACAGACTACTATGCGTGTGATGTTGAATCGTGCTTTCAAAACTGTAACAGAAGGGGTATCAGACGATGATAAGGCTATTTATCGTGAAAAATTTCAGCTTGATGCTAACGATAATTTTGTTTATCAGTGGTTGGAAGTAGATCCGTCTCCTAATAATCCTGAATCAACAGTGAATGAAAAATGGAGAAAATATAAATTAACCGATGAGGATTTTGAAAAGGGATATGTAGATATTGACGGACTTCAGAAAAACTCTGTTTATGTGATTAATGTTCGCAACGAGAATGTGAAGGTAAAATGGGACGCATATTACAATACTTGTTCTGCCCGCTCAGACGGAGAACCGGGAGAGCCTATTTTAGTAACTCATGACTTAAGTGCTCCAAGTCGTGACCGGTTTGATTCAGATGAAGCTTATCAAAATGCTTTGATACAGCACGAGGCTGCTCTGAAATACAATGCAATGCGTATTGATTTCCTTTTAACAGACTTCATTTCCGATGTAAATTTAGCCGAAGGACAGACTTATTATTTGGAAGGTGGAAAGACTTATTGTATGTTTGATAATTTAACTACCTGCAAAGGTTTTGTTCTTCGTACTCGTCCTGAGGATGTAGCAGCAGGTAAACGTGCTAAAGTATTGTTAGGTGGTATGCATATGACAGGTACTAATGTTAATTCTATGAATTTGATGTTCGGGCGCCAGCCACAAGCTGGAGAAGGAGGAGAAATTTATATGAAGATGCTCGAATTTTATGATATTGATTTCGATTGTCCAATGGCTCTTACTTATGGTGATAATGTTGCCGGTTTGGGTTCGGCTACAGGTAATTATTTCATTAATATGTTTTCTAATGGTATGGCTGTACATTTGGAAAGTTTTGTGGTGAAAAATTGTACTTTCAAGCGTCTGGTACGTGGGTTCATTCGTGAGCAGGGGCCTAATTACAAAATTTGGGATCATGTCTTGATAGAGGATAACCAGTTCTTTGACTGTGGCTATTATAGTAATGGTGCCGGAGGTTATCCATGGATTGCCGGTTCCGGGAATAATGCGAATTCTAATTTATATAAGGACTTTGTGGTTCGTGGAAACACTTTCTATGATTGTCCGTTCCCTTCATTTTTCAGTGAAACCAAGCAGAGTGCATGGAAGGGAGGGGCATGGAATATAACGTTTGAAAACAATACTTTGGTTAACTGGAACACTCGTGCAGCAGGAAATATTTTCAATATGCGTAATATTCCAGATGGAAGTACTTATACGGTGAAAAATAACCTGATTGTTTTGACCAAGCAGGACGGTGATGTCCGAAAGATGACTATGGCAGGAGCTGATATCCGTAAGACAATGACTATGGCAGACGGTACAGCCGGACATGTGACATTGAATTTTGACAATAATTATTCTACAAATACTTTTTTATCCAACGGACAAATTTTTAGCAATAATCCATGGACTGCGACTAAAAATAATTTTGGCACCTTGGTCAACAATGGTTCTGCTACTTTAAATGGAACATTGGAAGTTCTTGTAGATGATATTTCTCCATTAGAACTGATGGTAAGTCCAAATCCACCACATAAGGCTACTGCTGATAACGATCAATATATGCATCGTGCAGATGCACTTGATGGTACGGCTGGAGAGCATGGTGTAAACTTGTATTACAATCAGACAGGTAAAGTTATGGAGTCAAAAATTTATCAGTTGAACATTGGTGCGGCTAAATGGCGTAATGGTTCTGTTAGATAGCAGAATGGGGTTTGATAAGTTTTATAGTTATTATAATGTGAATGTCTTCTGAGAATCTTTGGATTTTGAAAGACAGATATTTGATAGAAAAGCCGATCTGTGATAGATAGGCTTTTTTATGTATAGGTAAAGGGGCAGAGTATCAAAAATTGTATAGGTTTGATGATGTCTGTGCAAAATCTGCCTGAAAAAGACCAAATATTCTCTGTATTCAGATTGGAAAACGCATAATTTTGTTTGCTGGTTTTTATCAAAACATATAGGAATAATGAAAAATACATTCAAAAAAGTGTTTATTGGCTTTATGGCTTTTGCCATGGTAACCGGCTCCTTTGCGCAGCAAAGAGCTCATAAAAAGGATAATGAGTCGTATCCTAAGGAATGGAAACAAATAGCACGTATGGAGCAGGATTCTTTCTTTCTGACAGATGAAGCTCGGCGGATTGCTGAAAATGTATTGGCTTTTCAACGCTGTACGGGCGGTTGGCCGAAGAATATAGATATGGCCCGCCGCATGAATGATAAAGAGCTGGCTAAAGTGATAAAGGATAAATCACGTCGTGATGATTCTACGATAGATAATAATGCCACAACTGCCCAGATGATTTTTTTAGCCCGTCTTTATAGGCAGACTAAGGATATACGTTATCGGGATGCTTTCCTCCAGGGAGTGGAATATTTGCTGAGTGGTCAATACGAAAACGGAGGATGGCCGCAATTCTGGCCCGGTCCGCGTGGTTATCAGGTACATATTACTTTTAATGACGATGCCATTGTCAATACATTGAATATGATACGTGATATGATGAATCACAAAGCGCCTTATGAGGATGATTTGATAGACAAGGCTTTGTGTGTACGTTTGGGAAAAGCCTTTAATAAAGGAATAGAGTGTATACTGGCTACACAAATTATAAAGGATGGAGAACCTTCTGTGTGGTGTCAGCAGAATGATAGGGAAACATTGAAGCCTGCACCGGCACGTGCGTATGAGTTGCCGTCTTATTGTTCGGCGGAGAGTGCCGGAATTGTGCGTCTGCTCATGGAATTACCTGCACCCGACGTACGCGTGAAGCGGGCGGTTCACGGAGCCATGAAATGGTTTGACAGGTATAAACTTACCGGTTTGAAATGCGAGCGTATCGTGCTGGCAAATGGTGAGCGGGATACTCGTCTTGTGGAAGATCCTCAAGCCAAGCCTATTTGGGCGCGTTATTATGATTTGAAATATTGTGAACCGTATGTATGTGACCGTGATGGGCTGCCACGTCGCCATTTGGAAGAAATAGGAACAGAACGTCGTAACGGATATAGTTGGTACAATAGCAGACCGGCTGAGCTTTTTGCCATATACAATGCATGGGCGGACAAATATGATCCGAAGCATAAGGTGGCAATCAGTCTGGCAACCAAAGGAGCGAATGAAAACGGGCTTATTGAAATGTATCGTCGTCCCATGGCAGAGCGTACGGCTTTTGATGTGGTGGTAAAGCCGGGAGAGAGTATTCAGGCAGCTATTGAAAAGGCTCCGGAAATTCCGACAGTACCTTTTAAAATCTTATTGTTGAACGGAACGTATCATCAAAAAGTGATTATTGACAGGCCTAATATTGTTTTGGTGGGGGAAAACCGTGACAGTACGCGGATTGTCTTGGCTGAAACAGCCCAGACACGTGCCATCACGGAATATCATGGACGTCCGGTAGGCAATGGTGTCATTGTGTTGCAGGAAGGTGCGGATGATTGTGTTATTAGCGGACTGACTGTTTACAACAATTACGGAACTGCCATTGAAAATACGACCATCCATCAGATGGCGATTTTTGGACGTGCCACTCGTACCATTATCATCAACAGTAATGTATGGGCCGATGGAAACGATGCCCTTTCCTTGTGGGCGCCCGGAAGCAATGGTATGTATTATCATGCCGATCTCTATCTTCGTTGTCCGGGTGTGGATTTTCTTTGTCCTCGCGGATGGTGCTATGCCACACGCTGCCATTTTTATGGTGATAGCCGTGCCATGATTTGGCATGACGGACGAGGTGACAAGAACAAGAAACTGGTTATTACCAATTCTTCATTTGATGCTAAGACACCGACACTTTTAGGACGCTATCATCATGATTCCCAGTTTTATCTCATCAAATGTAAAATGTCGAAGAATGTGCTTGACGGGAATATTCATTATGCTTATTCGGATAAAGTGCTTGATCCCTGTCCGTGGGGGCTACGTACCTATTATTATGGTTGTACCCGTGAAGGAGGGCATAGTGGCTGGTTAAACGATAATTTAAAGGAGGCGGAGAATGCTCCGGAGTTTTATGGCGTTACCGCCAAGTGGACATTCAATGGCAAATGGGACCCCGAACAACGTATCAGAGATCTTTGGAATGTGTTGGCCTACTAATTTAACAGTTTGTAATATGAAAATGCCCCCTGTTTTATGCTGTATTGTTTTTTTGTTTGTGTCAATGTTATCTGCTGTTGCCCGACAGCAGGAGAAGCCCCGGGTTATTGTCACTACGGATGGTGAGATTGACGATCAAAGTTCTATGATTCGTTTTCTTATGTATTCTTCTGATTATGATGTCGCAGGCATTGTTCAAGTCAATGGGGTACAGAAAGACGGACATAGTAAAGATAAATGGATCGAATCACAAATTGCCAAATATGCGGAATGTCTGCCTAATTTGAGGAAACATAATCCCGATTATCCCGATGCTGAATATTTGCTAAGTGTCTTGGCGGTTGGTAATGAGAACAGAGAGGACTTGCATAAATTGCCTCCTTTACTGTCTGATAGCGAGGGGGCACAGCTCATCATAAGGACATTGCTTGATTCTGATCCGAGGCCTGTTCATATTTTAGCATGGGGTGGAGCCAACACCCAGGCCAATGCCTTATGGCAGATCAAGCAGAAATATTCTGCTGCAGAATGGGCAAAAGCGGTATCAAAAGCCAGATTATATTGTATTTGGTATCAGGACGGCGGTGGAAAATGGATAGAACAGAATCTTCCTGAAATCATTATTTATGAATCGGGCGCACCGGATCATGATGGAGGATGGAGATATGTATGGGATTACATGAGTGTGGATTATTATTTTAAGAACAGACTTAGTAAAAATTCAAAAGAGTTGCAACAGATCATGGATAAACCTTGGTTGGCTGACCATATTAAGAATGGGCACGGACCACTGTGTGCCGCCTATCCTCAGGAATATACCAGTGAGGGGGATACTCCTTCTTTTATGCCTCTTATACGTAATGGACTTGAACAGCATACAGACTATACATTAGGAGGATGGGGAGGACGCCCGGAGTATAAAAATGGCAATCACATGCAAGATGGGAATGATTTGAAAAACGGTGTGCCGGATTCGCATTATACTTTCCAGCGTTGGTTGCCTGCTATACAAAATGACTGGGCGGCTCGTGCCGACTGGTGCGTGGCTGATGAATATTCAAAGGCAAATCATCAACCTGTTGCCCGGATATTGGGAGAAAGTGTACGCACAGTCCGGCCGGGAGAAAAAATAATACTGGATGCCTCTCCTTCATTTGACCCTGATAAAAATTCATTGTCTTACCAATGGTGGCAATATCGGGAAGCAGGCAGTGTGCAAACAAAGGTGGCTATAAAGCACGCCGATGAGAAGAGGGCGGAGATAATTGTACCGGATAATCCGGGCAAACAGTTACATTTGATACTTGAACTTACAGATAATGGAACGCCTAATCTAAAGTCTTATAAAAGAGTGATTCTGAATGTGAATTGACTTCCTGTATGAATTTTCATCTGTACTGTCATGTTGTTTTGAACAGGAGGCCTACACTTCTTCCATCCGCTCCAGCTCCCATCCCCGGAACTGTATGATAATACAGTGCAGCTTCGTGTTCTGCACCAACTGCCGTACCCGGGGTGCGGCAGCATATTCGTTAATCTGTTTCACCGCTTCCTGCCATTGCGTCCGGGTTTTCTCTTCCGTGTCCTTCACCGACAGATATTTCAGTTCAAGAATATAGCTATGCTTCACCTCGTAGCGCATCAGGTCCGGCATGAGGAAGAGGTCGCAGTAACCGTGGCTCAGTTCCATTTCCGGAGCCATCAGGTAATAAGCGTTTACGCTGAGGTAGGCGGTGAAGAAACCCTGTATATTTCGCTCGCCTTCCATGGCACTGCGTACAGATGAATTTTCCTTGTAGGCATGGGCAATGAATTCCAGTGTTTCGCGCCAATGGCCTTCGTAAGCCATTTCATCGAACAGGTCCATCAAATTGTTCAGGTTGATATGGCGTTTGTCCTGGTACTCCTCCAGCATGAATTCGTAATACTGTTTGCGCACATTATAGTTGGGGATACTCAATACCAAGCGGCTGCCGCGTGTGGCAGTGATGGTCAACATGCCATAATAGAAGAGCAGGCTGGGGAAGATTTCGGGTTTGGCGATTTCCTTGGCCGGGAAGGTGGTGATCAGGTTGGTGATAATTTGCCCTTCTTCGGTGATTTTACGTAATACGCCCTTGCGGTTGCCGTCCAGCTTGTCCAGCTGGATTAGTTTCTTCATTTTGTTGTAGTCCGTACGGGTGTTGGGATCTATCATCTCTTTAGGAGATTTGCCCAGCGTGATGTAATTGCGCAGGTAGTAAAGTACCATGTCGCAATTGAACATTTTCGGGTCGCGTTCCAGGCTTTCTTCTGCGAAACAGTAATTATTATACCACGGTTTCATCTCCCGGATCATTGCTTCGATGTCCGCGTCGATCGGGAGCTGTCCGGCATCCTTATAATATTGGAACATGGTGCGCACGTCCGTTTCGCTGAATCCCAGCATCATGTTGAACTGGTAGTCGGTACTGATATTCCAGCCGATGTTGAATCCGCTGGTCAGGTCGTCCAAGGTGACGGGGCTGACGCCGGTCATGAAGATGCGCTCGAACATGCCTTTGAATTTCTTGAATATTTCACGGTAGAATCCGCTGGCATGGGTCAGGGCATGATAAATGTCTTTTCCCTGCTCGTTCAGAACGATGTTGGTAAAGTTATCGTATTCGTCGATGATGAGGTAAAGTTTCATTCCGGATTCAGCCGCATGCAGGTTCAGGTAGTTCAACTTGCTGACAAAGTCGGGCTGTTCTTCCATCTTTTGTGCAAATCCGGGAAAATAATAAGGCTCATACACTTTGCCGAACAGGTCCATCACCATGCCGCAATAGTTATTGAAATTTTCTTCCAGTGAACCGCTTCCGCCACTGGCGCGCGAGAAATCAAGATACACCACCTGAAATTTTCCTTGCAGGGGGGTGGGGCGGCTGCCTATCCATAGATTGCCGAAGCGTTTCTGGAACTTTTCTTTTTGTGCTATGTCATAATACGCACGCAGCATACTCAAAAAGATACTCTTGCCGAAGCGGCGGGGACGGATAAAGAACAGGTTCCGGGGCTGTTTTTCCAGCAAAGGCAGATACATGGTTTTATCTACATAGTACATGTTCTGCTCTGCCACTTCCACGAAGTTGGCAATGCCATAGGGGATTTCTTTTATATTTTCCATCATTGCTTCTGTTGTCTTTAGTTCGTATCCGGATGCCAATACAACAAAGATAGTCTATTCTTCCTGAAGGAACAAAGGAAATAAAGTTTTTAATAGAAAGAAGATGTTCAAGGTAAGTTATGCGCTTGAAAGAAAATTCTTTATTACTCCCCGCTAGATTTCTACTGGGTCGAAAAAAAGGGCGTGCCAAAAGCCATGTTTATTATTTAGACCTTTTGGCACACCCTCTTGGTGGATTCTGAAATCAGTTTCTTATTTCTTCTCTGCCGCGGCATGTGGATAGTCAATCGTATAATGCAGTCCGCGACTCTCTTTCCGTTCCATTGCCTGACGGGTGATCAAATACCCGATGTTAATCATGTTACGCAGTTCGCAAAGTTCGCGTGAAGCCTTACAGCGTTTGAAAAGACGCTCGGTTTCTTCATATAAAATATCCAATCGGTTCCAAGCACGGATTAATCGCGTATTACTGCGCACAATACCTACATAAGCTTCCATAATCTGGTTCACCTCTTTCATGCTTTGGGTTATCAGTACCCGTTCTTCATTGTTCATGGTTCCTTCATCGTTCCATTCGGGGATATCCTCATTGAAGTCATACCGGTCGAGTACATTTAGTGCATGTTTGGCTGCCGCGTCCGCATAAACCACTGCTTCTATCAGCGAATTGGAAGCCAGACGGTTACCTCCGTGCAGACCGGTACATGAACATTCACCGATAGCATACAAACGGTTGATGCTGCTCTGTCCGTCCAGATCGACTTTGATACCTCCGCACAGATAATGAGCAGCCGGAGCCACAGGAATATAGTCTTTAGTAATATCAATACCTAGGCTGAGGCATTTTTTATAAATATTGGGGAAATGTTTTTTTGTTTCTTCCGGATCTTTATGCGTCACATCCAGATATACATGATCTTCACCGCGCTGCTTCATTTCGTTATCAATGGCACGTGCTACGATATCACGTGGGGCCAATGACAGGCGTGGATCATATTTTTGCATGAATTCTTCGCCACTTTGATTCTTTAAGACAGCACCGTAACCGCGCATGGCTTCGGTGATGAGGAAACTGGGACGGTCTCCCGGATGGAAGAGGGCGGTGGGATGGAATTGTATAAATTCCATGTCCTTTACTGCTCCTTTGGCACGGTACACCATAGCAATGCCGTCTCCCGTAGCTACCAGTGGATTGGTTGTATTGCGGTATACCGCTTCGCATCCGCCTGTTGCCATTACAGTTACTTTGGACAGGAACGTATCCACTTCTCCTGTTTTCTCATTCAATACGTAAGCACCGAAACATTTGATGCCTGGTGTATGGCGGGTGACGATAATTCCCAAATGATGCTGGGTAATGATTTCTACCGCATAGTGATCTGTAAATATGGTAATATTGGGATGAGCTTTTACCGCTTCTATCAGGCTGGTTTGTATTTCAGCTCCTGTATTGTCTTTGTGGTGCAGGATACGGAACTCGGAATGGCCTCCTTCTTTGTGGAGGTCGAATTCTCCATCCTCTTTTTTATCAAAATCCACTCCCCATTTTATCAGTTCCTGGATTTGTGCAGGTGCTTCTCGCACTACTTTTTCTACAGCCGCGCGGTCACTGATCCAATCGCCGGCAATCATCGTGTCTTCAATGTGTTTCTCGAAATTGTCTACTTTCAAGTTGGTAACAGATGCTATACCTCCCTGAGCAAAATAGGTATTGGCTTCTTCCAGTCCTGCTTTACAAATCAGGGCGACTTTACCTTTGTGAGCTACTTTCAGTGCGAAGCTCATTCCGGCAAGTCCTGAGCCGATAACAAGGAAATCGAATTTTTTAACCATGATAATATGCTTTATGGGTGCAAAGCTACGAAAAACCTTTATTCATTGTACCTTTTGCTCTTGTTTTTACTATTTTTTTCGTGAAGAATAAACGAAATAGATAATGCAAGTATGAAATTAAAAGTGTAACTTTCTGCATTTTTAAATAGAATAGGATGGAAAACAATAAAGAAATCATTCACGAAAGTGAGGTAAAAGAACTTATAATTGAGTTGAGGGGTGAGAAAGTACTGATAGACCGGGATGTAGCTAAGCTTTATGGCGTAGAAACCAGGGATATAAATAAAGCAGTAAAAAATAATGCAGATAAATTCCCTGAAAATTACTGTTTTAGCTTGCAATTATCTGAAAAACAGGAGCTGGTGGAAAATTTCCACCGGTTAGAAAGTTTGAAGTATTCAACCGTTGTCCCCAAAGCTTTTACAGAACGGGGATTGTATATGTTGGCTACTATATTAAAAGGTCCGAGAGCTACCGCAACTACTTTTGCCATTATCGAATCATTCTTTAAGTTAAGGACATTAGTACGGAATGTAAATATCATGGCTACCGAGTATGATGAGGAAAAGAGGAAGAGTCTGGTACAACGTAGTGGAGAACTGCTGAATGAACTGCTGACTGATGAGGGTGATATAACAGAAACGGAATCTTCTATCGAATTAAATTTGTATGCTTTGAAGATGAAACGTACAGTAAAGAGGACAAAAAAAGGATAAATTCTCTCATTCTGCGCCGTAATGAGGTCGATAAACGATAAATTTATTATCTTTCGGGCAAATTACAATAAGATGATGAATCGAATTTTTCATGTGAAGATAGCAGGAGGCACTTATCTGTTTCTGATACTGCTGACAGCCGTCATGGTATTTGCTTTCTGGTGTATGAAGGCAATGATAGGATTGGTGGTGGCATTGGGGCTGATCATTACCATTGAACGTATTATCCATTCTACTTATACGCTGACTGCGGATGGAAAGCTGGTGGTGTATTATGGTCGTTTTTATAAAGGGAAGACCATTCCCTTGACTGACATTACGGATGTGGAGCTGAAACGAAGTTCCGGATTCGGTGGAATTATGCCTTCGAAATATGTATTGATACATTATGAGAAGAAAAATTTATTGTCATTGGTTCCTGTAAAGCCGGAAGAATTTATCAATGCGTTGGTGAAGCGGCTGGAGCATAGGATAGAGGAGGAATAATGTTGAAGGTTTTGAACAGATAAAAACTAATTAACCCAAAATAAATACCATGAAATATCAAATTGCAATCATCGGTGGAGGTCCCGCAGGGTATACTGCTGCCGAAGCTGCCGGAAAGGCAGGACTGAGTGTTGTATTGTTCGAAAAAAGAAGTCTGGGCGGTGTCTGCCTGAATGAGGGATGTATTCCTACCAAGACCTTGCTTTATTCGGCTAAAGTATATGATTATGCGAAACATGCTTCAAAGTATGCCGTGAATGTGCCTGAAGCTTCTTTTGATTTAGGAAAGATTGTGGCGCGTAAATCAAAGGTGGTTCGTAAGCTGGTATTGGGAATCAAGGCAAAACTGACTGCGCATCAGGTAAATATAGTAACGGGAGAAGCCACGATTGTAGATAAGAATACCATCCAATGCGGTGGGGAAACCTACGAATGTGAGAATTTGCTGCTGTGTACCGGCAGTGAAACATTTATTCCTCCTATTCCGGGAGTGGAAAACGTGGATTACTGGACGCACCGTGATGCACTGGATAATAAAGAAGTACCTGCTTCATTGACTATTGTCGGCGGTGGAGTGATCGGTATGGAATTTGCTTCTTTCTTTACCAGTTTGGGAGTACAGGTGACAGTTGTCGAAATGTTGGATGAAATCCTGGGGGGCATGGATAAAGAGCTGTCGGCCATGCTCCGGGCTGAATATGCCAAAAAAGGAATCAAGTTCCTGCTCAGTACGAAAGTAGTAGGGGTATCCAAAGGGGAGACCGGTATTACTGTGTCATACGAAAATGCAGATGGAACAGGAACTGTTACAGCTGATAAGTTATTGATGAGTGTAGGCCGTCGTCCGGTGACAAAAGGTTTCGGACTGGAAAATCTGAATTTGGAATGGACGGAGCGAAGATGCATCAAAGTAGATGAACATTTGCAATCTTCCGTCCCCGGTGTCTATGTATGCGGTGATTTGAACGGAGTTTCTTTATTGGCACATACCGCCGTGCGTGAGGCGGAAGTGGCTGTCCATCATATAATAGGTAAGGAAGATGCGATGAGTTATCGTGCCATACCGGGTGTGGTCTATACAAATCCTGAGATTGCCGGGGTAGGTATGAGCGAGGAAGCTTTGCAGGCCGCAGGTATTCCTTATCGAGCCGTTAAGTTGCCGATGGCTTACTCCGGGCGTTTTGTAGCCGAGAATGAAGGAGTGAACGGTGTCTGCAAAGTTTTGGCAGCCGAAGACGGTACTGTATTGGGAGCGCATATGTTGGGTAATCCTGCTTCCGAGCTGATTGTATTGGCAGGTATGGCTATTGAGGATGGTAAAACCATAGAGGATTGGAAACGATATGTATTCCCTCATCCTACTGTGGGTGAGATATTCAGGGAACTATAATGAAACGAGTTTTATTTTTCTTTTTACTGATTTTATCTATTCACTTCATAAACGCCCAGCCGCTATCTCAGCGGCTGGACGCTTTACTGCATGAGGAAGTTCTGAAAACATCCGAAGTGGGTATTGCCGTATTCGATCTGACCACCGGGAAATCCGTTTACCGTTATCAGGACGAGAAACTATACCGTCCTGCTTCTGTTGAGAAGATAATCACTTCGGTTACCGCCTTGGCGCAACTGGGAGCGGATTATACCATGGATACCGGTCTTCGTTATCGTGGAAAAATAGAAAATGACACGTTGAAAGGCAGTCTGTATCTGATAGGCGGTTTTGATCCGGAATTTATGGACGAGGATCTGGACCGTCTGGTAGATGCGTTGGCAAGTCAAGGCATCCGTTATGTGACAGATACCCTTGCGGCGGATGTTTCCATGACGGACTCGGTTTATTGGGGTTCCGGCTGGTGTTGGGACGATACTCCTTACTCCTTCCAGCCCTATCTTTCCCCTCTCATGCTGAATAGGGGCTGCGTGGATGTATCGGTCTCTCCTGCTCAGAAGGACTCGTTGCCCCAAGTTGTTTGTACGCCGGCTTCCGATTATTATCAAGTTCATAATCACGGGGTGAGCCGTAATCCGCAAGCCGGGAAGCTGAAAATCACCCGCAACTGGCTCAGCAATGGCAATATCATTACCGTTTCCGGAAATGTTTCTTATCCCTATACTGAGAAATTGAATGTATATACTTCCAAAGACTTCTTTTTCCATACTTTTGTCAGCCGTTTGCGCAGCAAAGGAATTGAAGCGCGAACCTGCACGTATGCCGATTGTCCTGTAACGGCCGACAGTATAGTTACGCTTTATACCGTCCGAAGACCACTCAAGGAAGTGTTGGAAAGAGCTTTGAAGAAAAGTGATAACTTGTGCGCCGAATCGATGTTTTATCATTTGGCTGCCAAGCGTTCCCTGCATAAACGGGTGACGGGAGAAGATGGAACCGATGCCATTCACGCCTTTATGAAAACAGCTTTAGGGTTTAATCCGGAGAACTATAAGATAGCGGACGGCAGCGGTGTTTCCGTTTATAATTATATCTCTCCACGTTTACTGTTGGAGTATTTGAAATATGCCTACTATCATCGGGAGATTTTTCTTCCTTTCTATGAGTCCCTGCCCATAGCCGGAGTGGACGGTACTTTACAAAACCGGATGAAGCAGACCAAGGCCCGTGGAAATGTGCATGCAAAAACAGGTTCTGTAACCGGAGTCAGCTCGCTGGCAGGCTATGTAAAAGCTGCTGACGGACATCAACTGGCCTTTGTTATCATCAATCAGAATGTACTGAAATTAAGCCGGGCGCGTGCGTTCCAAGATAAGTTTTGTGATATTTTATCTCGTTGAATTTGAGTTTTTGAATGTTCTGAAACGTATTAAGTAGCAGATTTTGCATATAATAGGACAAAATTTATACCTATTCTGAACGATTTTTGCAGCATCGGAACAAGATTGTTTCGTAACTTTGCCCAAGTCGAAATAATTCGGAATACTATAAAAACATAAAATAGCTGCTTATGAAGACAAATTATGAAATCCGTTATGCCGCGCATCCCGAAGATGCCAAAGGCTATGACACCCAAAGGATACGACGGGATTTCTTAATGGAAAAAGTATTTTCGGACAATGAGGTGAACATGGTTTATTCCATGTATGACCGCATGATTGTAGGAGGAGCCAGACCCGTAGGGGAGGTATTGAAGCTGGAGGCTATCGATCCGTTGAAAGCGCCTTATTTCCTTACCCGCCGTGAAATGGGGATCTTCAATGTGGGCGGTCCCGGTGTGGTCAAAGCCGGAGATGCCGTGTTCGAACTGGATTATAAAGAAGCGCTTTATCTGGGTTCGGGAGACCGGGAAGTGACTTTTGAAAGTAAAGATGTCAAGAACCCTGCCCAATTCTATTTTAACTCTGTTACCGCTCATCGTAACTATCCCGATAAAAAAGTGACCAAGGCAGATGCCATCGTTGCTGAAATGGGTTCATTGGAAGGGTCCAACCATCGTTGCATCAACAAGATGCTGGTCAGTCAGGTATTGCCTACCTGCCAGTTGCAGATGGGAATGACCGAACTGAAACCGGGAAGTGTGTGGAACACCATGCCGGCGCACGTGCACAGCCGCCGTATGGAAGCCTACTTCTATTTCGAAGTGCCCGATGAACACGCTGTTTGCCATTTTATGGGAGAAGTGGATGAAACCCGTCATATATGGATGAAAGGCGATCAGGCAGTCTTGTCTCCCGAATGGTCTATCCATAGTGCGGCGGCAACACACAACTATACCTTTATCTGGGGTATGGGTGGAGAGAATCTGGATTACGGTGATCAGGACTTCTCATTGATTACAGACTTGAAATAAATCATATAACTTCATTAATTTAATAATATAAGTATCATGAATCAGTATTTGAATTTTTCTTTGGAAGGTAAAGTAGCTCTTGTAACAGGCGCTTCTTATGGTATCGGTTTTGCTATTGCATCTGCTTTTGCAGAACAGGGCGCAACCATCTGTTTCAACGACATCAATCAGGAATTGGTGGATAAAGGTCTGGCTTCTTACGCTGAAAAAGGAATCAAGGCACACGGATATGTATGCGATGTTACTGACGAACCTGCCGTACAGGCTATGGTTGCCACTATTGCAAAAGAAGTAGGTACCATCGATATTCTTGTAAACAATGCCGGTATTATCCGTCGCGTTCCGATGCACGAGATGGAAGCTGCCGATTTCCGCCGTGTCATTGATATTGACTTGAATGCTCCGTTCATTGTTTCTAAAGCGGTTTTGCCTGCGATGATGGAAAAAGGACACGGAAAAATCATCAATATCTGCTCTATGATGTCTGAGTTGGGTCGTGAAACCGTTTCTGCATACGCTGCCGCTAAAGGTGGTTTGAAGATGTTGACCCGTAACATCTGTTCTGAATACGGAGAATACAACATTCAGTGTAATGGTATCGGTCCGGGCTATATCGCTACTCCGCAAACAGCTCCGTTACGTGAAATCCAGCCCGATGGAAGCCGTCATCCGTTTGATACATTCATCTGTGCCAAGACTCCGGCCGGCCGTTGGTTGGATCCGCAGGAATTGACCGGTCCTGCCGTATTCCTTGCATCCGAAGCATCTAATGCCGTCAATGGCCATATTCTCTATGTAGATGGCGGTATTCTGGCCTACATTGGTAAGCAGCCTAAATAATTAGTAGATATAAATAGAAAGAATCTGCTTGTGTCTTTGTTGATACTTGCAGATTCTTTGTATTTTTGTCTTTCAGTTCGACAAACAATAAATAGTATGAAAAAAATCTTTTTAGCAGTCGCAACGGCGTTAGCTATGTTTTCCTGTTCGCAAAAGGAGCCGGTGACTGTCACTATAACCAATCCGCTTTCCATTGACAGAAATGGGGAAATGGTGGAAATCTCTATGGCTGAAATAACAGGCAAACTACAATTACCCGATACGGCACAGGTTATCGTATTGGACGAGAACGGGCTTGAAGTACCTTATCAGATAACATACGATGATATGCTTATCTTTCCTGCTTCGGTGAAAGGGGATGCCTCGGCTGTTTATACAATTGCAGAAGGAACTCCGCAGCCGGTGGATGTGGTTGCTTGCGGGCGTCAATATCCCGAACGTCTGGATGATGTGGCATGGGAGAATGACCGTGCCGCTTATCGTGCATACGGTCCTGCTTTGCAGGAGAAGGGCGAGCGTGCCTTTGGTTATGATATCTGGACTAAAAGTGTGTCCGAACCGGTAGTGGAGGATCGTTATGACGGTGACTTGAACCGGGGTATTTCTTATCATGTAGATCATGGAAACGGAATGGACTGCTATGCAGTGGGTCCGACTCTGGGTGGAGGAACAGCTGCTTTATTCCCCGATAGTACCATTGTTTATCCCTATTGTTACAAGGATTGTGAAATCTTGGATAACGGTCCGCTCCGATTCACAGCTAAGTTGGTCTATAATCCGTTGGTTGTAAAAGGGGATTCAAGTGTGATAGAAACGCGTATCATTTCTTTGGACAAGGGGTCGCAGTTGAACAAGACTGTGGTTTCTTTTGACAATTTGCAGGAAATCACTCCGGTGGTGACCGGCATTGTATTGCACAAACAGAATCCTATGGGATATAGTTTTGATGCAGACGCAGGCTATATAGCTTATGCAGACTCTACGGAGAATGCTGCCAATAACAATGGAGTGATTTACATAGGAGCCGTATTCCCGGCTACCGTCAAAGGAGCGTTTGCCCAAGTGTTCTCCGAAAAGGAACGGAAGGAACGTGGGGATGCTTTGGGCCATGTGTTGGCGGTTAATGATTATGAACCGGGAGCCGAGTATATTTATTATTGGGGATCAGGCTGGAGCAAATATGGTTTCGAAGCCGATACCGATTGGAATAAATATTTGGAAGAATATGCCCGGAAGATACGTAATCCATTGGCAGTTGCCATAAAATGATACATATACAAGAGGGTATGCGTATACGCCACGAAAAAAACAAGGTATTTGGCTTTATCAGTCAAATACCTTGAATTCATAGCCTTGTTCCAACAGCCATTCTATGGCCCGGGGCAAGGCGTATTTCATGTTTTTCTCTGCCTTGATGGAGTCATGGAAAGTAATGATGGAGCCATTCCTCACATAATGTTTTACCTTCCTCAGTACCTGTCTTCCATTCAGCTTGTTGCTATAGTCACGGGTAACCAAGTCCCACATTACGATCTGGTATTTATGCCGCAGCACCATGTACTGCATCCAGCGCATGTGGCCATGTGGCGGACGGAACAGGTTGGTATGGATCAGCTCGTTTGCTTTGTCCGTATTGGCCAGATAGTTCTTGCTTCGGTATTCGAATCCCCGGATATGGTTAAAAGTATGATTTCCCAAACGATGTCCCCGTTCTACAATCATCTGGAATTCCTTGGGATGCTTGCGCACATTGTCGCCCACCAAAAAGAAGGTAGCCTTGATATTGTACTTGTCTAATAAATCGAGTACCCACGGTGTGATTTCGGGAATCGGCCCGTCATCGAAAGTCAGATAGACCGCTTTTTCATTCTTGTCCATTCGCCAGAAGGCGCGTGGATAAAGCCAGCGGAGTATCAGCGGGGGTTGTTCTATAAACATGAATGTGTGTGCTTTTGTTGGTTATACAAATATAAAGGTGTGGATTCACCGCAGAATCCACACCTTTTATTTACTTTCTGCCTGCTCCGCCGCCTACACGTTTGTTGAACACCTCATAGAGGTCTTCAAACTTCTTGGCATAGTGGCTTGCCATATCTGATTTTTTCTGTTGTTCACCTTCACCTTGTACACCGCCGGCAGCATTTGCGCGGGCAAGGCTCTTGTTGATCTCATCCAGAATATAGAAATTGCGCAGACAGTCCTCGTATGAACCTTGCAGGCGTTGGTCATCCAGACTCAGGTACCAGGTGATGTATTCCACCGATTTGTTTGCCAGATCATTCAGAATGGCTTCTCCCTTTTCTTTTTCACCTAACGCCAGATAATCGTCGGCCATTTCTTTTGAACTGCTCATGATGTAATCGTGGGGCACGGTGGTGCTTGGGATTACTTCCGAACAGTAGTCAAGGGCTTTCAACGCCTTGTCTTTCTTGCCTTCTTTTATCAACTGGGTAGCCAGCTGTATAAACATACGGCGGTGGGTCTGGCACATACGCATCACAGTCTCGTCGATATAGATATCCGGGTTGTTGATTCCTCCGAACTTGAACTTGTTCATCAGGTTATCGTACATTTTCTCGCTGTCGATGCGTGCGTTCAGCCGGGTGGTGTTGAACGGGGTGATGCGGTAGGCAAGACCTTCCTGCATGAAGTTGTTGCCCAAATTCAGATGATTGTCGCTACCCACCGTAATAGCCATATACAACGGACGTTCCCAGTTGGTATTTGCCAGCATCTCAAGCATCATCAGCTCGCTCTTGTACAGCATACGTTTGCCTTTCAGGGAGATACTCATGTAATCGGGGATTTCACCATGCAGGGAGTCGGGAATCATCATGCCCGAGCGTTTCACTGCCTCCTTGTCCAGCTTGATGACGATGCTGTCCGTCGGTATCAGCTGTAAACCTTCTTTGGGTGAGCGTACCCAGTATTTCAGAATATTTTTCAATTCATACGGGTTGTCTCCGAATTCCTTGGCGGCTTCTTCCGGGTTCTGCTTGTAGAAGTTATTGATGCTTTCCATCACTTCCGGACGTACAGCCACTCCTTCATTATGCCCCTGTACATATTCCAGACGGCTCCATTCGATAGGCACTGCCGGGGAGTCGTATGCCTGACGCTTCATTTGGTCGATGTACCAGTCCGTTTGCAGGTAACTCAGGTTACATACACGTACATCGGTACGGAAACCTTCCGTTTCCTGGTTGTACCACAAGGGGAAAGTATCGTTGTCACCATTGGTAAAGATAATCGGGTTACCTTCTTCCTGTACGGTGCTCAGGTAGTTTTGTCCGAAGTCGCGTGCCACATAACGGTTGCTGCGGTCGTGGTCGTCCCACGTCTGGCTCACCATTTGGATGGGTACGAACAGACAAACTACAGTTGCAATGACGGAAGCCGGTTTCTCACCCAGTTTGCCTTGCAGCCATTGGGCAATACCCGCCACACCCATGCCTATCCAGATGGCAAATGCATAGAACGAACCTGCGTATGCATAGTCACGTTCGCGGGGCTGCATCGGGGTCTGGTTCAAATAAAGTACGATGGCCAGACCGGTCATGAAGAACAGGAAGAATACGATCCAGAATTGCTGGATACCTATCGGTTCTTCTATCTCTTCCCCATTCGGAGTCGTGATACGTTTTGTCTTGTAAGCCTGCCAGAACAGACCGATAAGTCCCAGAATCAACGGCAGGCAATAGAATACATTGTGCCCTTTGTTGTTTTTCAGGTCGGAGGGGAGCAGGCTTTGGTCGCCCACCAGGAACTTGTCCACAAACGGTATTCCGGTAATCCAGTTGCCATGTTCTATTTCACCCTGTCCCTGTATGTCATTCTGGCGTCCGGCAAAGTTCCACATGAAATATCTCCAGTACATGTAGTTCAACTGGTAGATAAAGAAGAACTTGATGTTATCCCATTGGGTCGGGACTTTCACCATCACCATCTGTCCGCACTGGTCGTAAGGAACCTGCACGCCTTTGATGCCGCCCAGCCAGTCTTCGTAGGCCTGTGCGTGTGCATCGCTGTACATGCGCGGGAAGAGCATATTTTGTGCATACTTGTAATCGGTCTTATGACGCACTACTTCGTAGCTGTCCTTTTCATCGGGAGTCGCTTTCTCCTTCCGTTGATACACGGGAGCGCCTTCTGTCACGTCATATACACATCCTCCGTCCACTTCTTTCAGTGCCGGTTTGGAGGCGTATGTCTGTCCGTAGAACAAAGGACGGGTTCCATATTGCTCGCGGCCCAGGTATTCTCCTAAAGTGAAGATGTCTTCCGGAGAGTTCTGGTCCATCGGAGTATTGGCGGTAGAGCGGATCACAATCAAGGCGTATGAGGAGTATCCTACCATAATCATCATGATGCACAGCAAAGAGGTGTTTAAAGTACGTGCGCTAATCTGATATTTCTTGTTCAAATCAGCAAACAGATAAACGCCCAAGATTCCTAGTATGATAATGCCTATCAAGGCGCTGCTCCATCCGTAGCCATAGAAGGGGATGCCCAGCATGGCGATAGTTACCATGAAGGAAATATTCATGCGTTTGCGGCTCTTTTCCGTATAGCTTTCGTAAACACCCCAGATAATGGATGCGGCGAGTAGAATGATGTAGACTATCAGACCGCTGTTGAAAGGCATACCGAAACTGTTGACGAACAGCAGTTCGAACCATCCTCCCACTTTTACTACGCCCGGCACGATACCGTACAGCACTGCTGCAACCAACACCATGGAGCCTGTAAGTGCCAACAGGCTGCCTTTGAGGTTGGCATCGGGATTCTTTTTATAATAGTACACCAGTACAATGGCCGGAATACACAATAAGTTCAGCAAGTGCACACCGATGGAAAGTCCGGTCAGGTAAGCAATCAGAACCAGCCAGCGGTCGCTGTGAGGCTCGTTGGCAACGGATTCCCATTTTAAAATCAACCAGAATACGACTGCGGTGAAGAGGCTGGAGTAAGCGTATACCTCGCCTTCTACGGCACTGAACCAGAAGGTGTCGCTCCATGTATAAGCCAAGGCTCCCACCAGTCCTGACCCCATAATGGTAATGAGTTTGCCCAAGGTCATCTCTTTGTCATCGGGGCATATCAGTTTTTTCACCAGATGGGTTATACTCCAGAAAAGGAACAGGATACAAGCCGCACTCATCAGAGCGCTCATGGTATTGACCATTCTGGCTACTTGACTGGGGTCGCTTGTAAATTGGCTGAATAAGTTGGCGGTAAGCATAAAGAAGGGTGCACCGGGCGGGTGGCCTACCTCTAATTTATAGCCGGTGGTGATGAACTCCGGACAATCCCAGAAACTGGCTGTCGGTTCTATAGTCATGCAGTAAGTATAAGCTGCGATGACAAAAGCTAACCAACCTACCAGGTTGTTGACTAATTTGTACTGTTTCATGAATATATTATTGTTTCGTTAACGTTCAATGGGCGCAAAGATACGAAAGAAAGTTGGAATAGGGAGGCAATGGTCTGTTATTTAGTGTTATCCTTAGGGAATGCGGCAGAAAATGTTTCTTTCAGTCCTTAACGGAATTTCTATGTTTTATTGCTGGTTTGTATACTGTGTTCTGAAATTTCAGTTTGTACAGATGAAGGAAACCTTTGGATTCCTAACCTTTTTCTACTCTATGGTTAAGCTTGATTGATGGTTAGGTTAAGGTCTTTTATACGGTAAACCAGTATAGACCGCTACAGTGAACTGTACAGTCTGCTATAGTAGTCCGTACGGTCTGTTGCAGTGGACTGTACGGAGCACTGCCGGCGACTGTAGAAGTCTGCCGTAAGAAAATGCTTAATGATAAGGTGGATAGGGCTTAACCTGCCGCATGAAAAGGCTTAGGTCACGATAATCGGATTTATTCGTCGTGATGATGGCATTTCAAGATGCGGTGAGGGAAGTTTCCATGTCCTAACAGTTCGATGGGGCATCCGAAATGCTCTTCCAGCCATTCGGTGGGTACTTCCGTATCGGGATGATAATCCAGCGTTTCGTTGACGCACGCTATGGTTTTTACATTTTGCAGCACAGTGCCTATATCATGGCTTACCAGGATGATGGCCCGTTCCTTGTTGATTTCTTCCAGCAGGGAGTAGAGTTTGGCCTCAAACCGTTTGTCAATGTAGGTATTGGGTTCGTCCAGAATGACAACCTCAGGGTTTGAAACCAAGGCGCGTCCCAAGAGCGCGCGTTGCAGTTGTCCTCCACTCAGTTCGCCGATGGCACGGCTTTCCAAACCTTCCAGTCCCATGCGGGCAATAATCCGGCTCACCAGTTCGTGCTGTTCGGGGGTGTAGCGGTGGAACAGGGATTTCTGTTTGTTGAGCCCCGATAATACCACCTCATATACGGAGATGGGGAATTTCTTGTCAATACTGTTGTATTGTGGTAAGTATCCCATGGCTATTTCGGGTACTTCCTTTTCGTTCTTATAGAAACGGACACTGCCCGAAGCGGGCTTCAGTAACCCTAGTATGATCTTGATCAGTGTGGTTTTTCCGCCACCATTGGGGCCGATTACACCAAGGAAGTCACGTTCATATACCGTGAGATTGACGTGACTCAGTACTGTCTTCTCATCGTAAGAAGCGGAAATATCTGTAAGTTGTATAATGGGATTCGTCATAAGGCTCTGTTATTTGGCAAGTGCATTTGCTACATTGATCATCTCTTCCCGCCATTCATAACTTAGCGGATTAATGGGAACAACGGTGACTCCCAGTTCATCTGCTATCAGCCGGGCATTGCGGGTATCGAATTCCTGTTGGACAAAAATAACCCGGGCATTGTCCCGGCGGCAGGTTTCTATCAGTTCTTTCAGATGGGCGGGTGAGGGCTCCTTTCCTCCTTCTTCTATGCTGATTTGCTTTAATCCGTAGTCCCTAGCAAAATAACTGAGTGCCGGATGATAGATAAGGAAAGTGGTATCGGCATTCTGTAGCCGGTCACGAACGTCCGTATCTGTCTGTGCGATAATTTGTTGCAGACTGTCCAGCCGATGCTTGAAATAAGGTTCGTTTGCACTGTCCAGTTCACTCAGGGCGGAGTAGATATTACGGGCGATTACTGAGGCATTGCGTGCGGAGTTCCATATATGAGGCTCTATACCCCCTTCGTGATGATGGTCACCGTGGTTGTGTCCTGTTTCGTGTATGACGTCTATTCCTTTTGAGGTATCGAATACTTTCAGATGAGGGGCATTCGTGGTCAGTTTATCCATCCAGGCTTGTTCGAAACCGATATAGCCGATGCGCAGGTAGGCGGTGCTTTTATCCAGATTGACCAGTTGTTGGGGGGTAGGGTCGTAGGTTTCGGGGCTGCTTCCTTTCGGAACCATGCTGACTATCTTGAATTTATCGCCTGCAATGGTTTCTGTGAAATAGCGCAAGGGTTCCAGGGTGACAGTCAGGGTCGGTTTTGTGGAAGTGGACTGTTTACTGTCACAGGCGGTAAACAGGCACACTATCAGTACCATGCAGCACGAACAAAGGATACTTTTGCCGGGATGCAATGGGAAAAATATGTGATGTCTGGTTCTCATGAATGTTATCTTTTCTGTTTAACAACAACAAATATACGCAAATTGCTCATTAATCGGGTACAAATACTCCCCAAATTGCTCAATTGATAAGCAATTTCAGTCTGGTTAGAGCTTTTCATACGGCTATTCTGTGGCTGTATGAGAAGCCTTGGTTTCAGGTAAGAGATTCTATATGGCATTCTATGTACTCTTTATCGTTCTCTATAAATATGCGCTTTATATTGGGTGGGAAGTGTCTTGTCGTTTGTCAATCTTTTTAAGATGCCATATAAGGCTCTTGTATTCGTGAAGAATAAGATTTGTAAAAAATCCTTTCAATCTTTGTTCATGTATTTATCTTACTATATGTTAAGAGCAGGAATAGGAACTGGTTGTGGATGATTGAAAATCAATGTGTTATTGTATGTATGGAAGATGAAAAAAGTATAAATCTCTTAGTAAGAGATCGACATTTCACGTGCAAAAATAAGGAAAGTTTTGATAACTAGTACACTTTTCGCGGAAAAAATATGGAATATTGTGAAAAAAAGTATTTCTTCTGGTTATACCGGCTCTGATTTAATCTTGTATCTGTATAGTTAATATTTTGATTTAAAGCCTGTTATCGTCTGTTTGTAGATCTCTTACTAAGAGATCTGCATAAAAGGCCAATAAGAACGAATAACGAGTTTAGATGGAATACCTGTTTCTGAGACGTAAAAAGACGAGCAGCACTTCTGTAAGGCAGAAGACATTGCTCTATCGTGCCGCCGGTCGCGAATGGACGGCGCGGTTCTCGTCACTGTCGGATGTCCGTCCGGCAGACAGCCTTATATATAAAGGTATATTGTATCAGTTGGAGATACGCCGGGCGTTCCTCGATTCCTCTCTTTCGTTAAAGAAACTGAGTATGATGCTCGAAACAAACCAGACTTACCTGAGCAATGCGGTGAACCGCTACTTCGGTTGTCATCTGAAGGAGTTGCTTAACCGCTACCGGGTGGAATACGCTAAGGAGCTGCTTCGCAACGGCGGTTGTCCGCTGGGCGAGGTTCCGTCACGGAGCGGTTTCGGTTCGAAGAGTCCTTTCTATCTGGCTTTCGTCCGTCAGACGGGTATGACTCCGAAACGGTATGCGGCGCGCGAGAGGAACCTGGTGAACTTGGAAATAGAGAATGAAGTCCTTTTATAACAGTATATGTATAACCAATTTTTAGTTTTTTAAATTTATAAATTTAAATCTTTATTTATGAACAAAAAGTTTTTAAGTGCAGTTCTGTTCGGAGCCTTGATGGTTTCGTCAACAGGAACATTTGTGTCTTGTAAAGACTATGATGAGGACATTGACCGCATCGACAAGGAACTGGTCGATATCAAGTCGGCTCTTTCAGCTTTACAGGCAAAAGTTGATGCTGGTAAGTATGTTACCAACGTAGTGAAGAACGGTGACGGTATCACTGTAACCTGGAGTGACAATTCTACAAGTACCATTGAAACTATCAAAGGTGACAAGGGTGAAGACGGTAAGAATGGTACAGTTGTGACCATCATTGACGGTTACTGGGCATTTGACGGTGTGAAATCTGAATATCCTGCAAAAGGAGATAAGGGTGACAAGGGTGACCAGGGCGAACCGGGTGATGCTGCCGCTGCCGGACATGATGCAAAGATTAGCGAAAACGGTTACTGGATGGTATGGGATACCGAAAAGGCTGCATACGTTGAAACAGAATATATTGCCGGTGGTGCGGTAGCTGCACAAGTAAAAGGTGGCTGGAACATTACTGTAAAGGATGAAAATGGTGATGAACAGACTATTTTTATTCCGAGCAGTGCTACTATGGGTTATATGGATGTCTTGAATGGTGCTAATCCGATGCATGCACTTTATGGAATTAATGAGAAGGATGTTGAGTACGGACCAGCCAAAAAAACTTTGAAGAAAGGTTTGTACACCACTCTTGATCGCGACTTGGAAGTTGTGGTTAATCCTCAGGGAACAGATGCTTCTGCTTATTCATTCAACTTGATGAACTCTGCCAATGTGGATACAGAATTGCCGTTTAAGGATGCTGTTCCGTTTAAGGGTGTATTGACTAGAGCCACTTCTGAAAATGCAGTATGGGTATTGCCTCATGACTTTGTCCGTTATGAAAATATTGATGATGCCAGAACGAAGAACTATCTGTTGTTCAAGGCTAATGACGGTGCAAAACACGCTTTGTCTCTGACTGCTACTTTGAATGAAACAATAATTAAAACTCCGTATGATTTGAGTGCTCAGTTGAAGAAGATTGGCGAAGTTAATGTAGGTTTGCGCAACTTGGAAAATTGTGCAGTTAATGTAGATTATACTCCTATTGTTTCTTATATTTCTCCGTCTGTAGATGCAGCTGCTGTATATGACTACTGGATTACTTTGGAACAATCTGCCAAGAACTTGAAGAACGCACAGTTGTATGGTGTGGAAATAGATAAAGAAGGTCATAGCTTCAAGTTCACAAGAGAAACAGGAGTAAATAACTACATTGAGTTTGTTTACAACTACATTTTGATGGACGGTACTATCGTACAAGGCGATAAAGATGCGCCTCACTTCTTTGCTTATCAGCGTGAAGAAATGGCAAATGCTCATGAAATTACTTTGGAACGTCTGTATACTCCGATGGATGCTAAGTTAATTGTTGAAAACGACAAGGATCCTAATTATAATCCTGAACTGAGACCTACTACTGGTTCTTGGTCTGCTAATGAGAAGCAAGTATTTGCTCTTAATACTAAGGCTTATTCATTGGATAAAATAATCAATGAAATGAGTGCTATAGAAAAGGCTGTATGGAAGAGTGCCGTTGAAGCTGGACGCATTGATTTCGAATTGATTGGTGGTGAAGGCGAAAACAATGAATATTGGGATAACTGGACAAAAGGGTATAATGTTCGTTATGCTATTGTGGACAACACCATAACATTCCAGTTCGTTGTATCTGAAGGATATCCGTATAACTTCACTTTGAAGAACGCTTATCAGTTGACTTTGACAGTGAAAGATGAAGACACCAACACACCTGTTGCTTCGATCATCTTGCCATTCGAATTCACTCAGCCGACTTTGGATATTACTCGTGTAAACGGTGAGAAGGCTATCTGGAATGACAAGAAGAATGTATTGAGCATTTATGGTGACTTGGTAAAAGAAGGCGATGTAGAAATTATGAGTGTTCCATTCTATGAAGCATTTACTACTGCATATGCTAAACAATATACTGTATTTGGTTCTACAGCTCAGTACTATACTTTGAGCCATAATGAAAATGTAGATAATTGGTTTACTTATTCCGGTTATGAAGTGTTAGGTCAAGATTATGCTACGAGACTTCAGAATATTCCTTTGACTAATATCGTATATTCAAGTCTTGCAAAAGAATGGAATACACGTACTCTTGTTGGAAATGTAACTACTGGAGAAGCTAATCTTCCGATAGTTGCCAACTACAGGTTCTACGGAGTATATCCGGCAACTAAGGAACAAGTATCAGACTTTACTCTGAGATTCGCTAGCTTGATGGGTGACGCTAAGAAGGTAGAAGCTAAGAAAGAATTTACTTCTAACAATGTAACTCGTGAAGTGGTTCTGACAGATGCTGACTTTACTTTGGTGGATGCTTTGGATGATACATTCTATCTGTTCGACGGTGTTAAGGCTGACGGCAATGTGGATAAGCGTTCTGATATGAACCTCCGTCAAGGATTTGAAGAAGGTACTGAAGGATTCGCTACAAACTTCACGCTGGCTAATGCTAATGCATCTGCATACTATTACAATAACGGTAACAAAGTTGCTATCCCTGTTTCTGTAGGTACGGTTAACACTAATGCTAAATTCGTAACTAATGCTAATACCAAGACCAGAGCTTGGGAACCAGGCACTATCAGTGCAACAGATGTTATCGTTACAGATCTTGGTGCTAACGAAGCTGTGAAGAGTGAAGGCTATGCTGCTGTTCCTGGTGGTATCATGATCCAGTTGCCTTCTAGCATTGGTACTACAGAACCTGTTACTATCGAATTCAAACTGAAAGATGTATTCGGTGTAACTAAGACTCTGAAAGTAGTTGTTAAAGCTGCAAAATAAACTTGGTTAAAAAACTGCTTCCCTCTCGTGGGGGAGCGGTTCCTTCTAAACAAATGAATTTATCAGGAAACGATACAATCCCAATTCGGATAAAGTTCATTTTTTCAGCAAGATAAGACTTTCTCCGACAGGAGAATCTTATATAATAAAAACTTTAGATTTATAAAACAGAATCTCTGGCTTGTGACAAGCCGGAGATTTTTTATGTATATAACGGCAATCATCTCAGCGTGGAGAAAGAATATGAAGAATCTATGACGGATTCAGCGATGAATGTTTCATGGTAATTTGCTGATAAATATGCAGTTATGCGTATATGACGGATTTGAAGGATTTTACAACGGTTTTACTGTTTTAGGTGAAACTTGACCATTCATCAGTTTCGGTCCTAGAAGTTTAATCAGACTTGGTTGCCCGCAGTATCTCGCGTTTTCCCCCCGGAGGGCCGGGAAGGCGTTCTACTGTGAATCCGGCTGTTTGCAGCATCCTTCTTACCACCCCTTTAGCACAGTAAGTTGTCAGGATACCTCCTTCATTCAATACCTTGTATAAAGTATCGAAAAGAGATTGTTCCCACATTTCGGGTTGTTTTTCGGGAGCGAAGGCATCAAAGTAGATGATATCGTATAAGGGAACGGCGGGACGGCTGCCTTCCTCCGGGTTGAAAAGCCGGGTAAAATCATCTTCAATTTTATGTAATGTGAACCAAGGGGATACCTCTGTTTCTGTGTTCCAGGGCGCCCGGTGAATGGCGTAATAATCCTCCTCATGCTGTTTGCCGATCAGGCGGGGGTAGTCCAGTTGCTTCAAGGTTTCTTCGGCTAACGGATAGCGTTCGATACCGGTATAATGTACTTTCCGTCGGGTCTCTTCTGCTGAAAGCAGTGTCAGAAAGGCATTCAGCCCTGTTCCTAGTCCTATCTCCAGAATGTGGGGCTCGGAAACGGGAGAATGCTTTAATCCCATTTCGATAAAAATATGTTGTGACTCCGTCAGTGCCCCTTTCACCGAATGATAATGTTCGTCCAGTTCGGGTACATAGAGGGTATAACTTCCATCTGCTGTTTGTTCCAGTTTCATAATTTTAATGCATTAAAGCGGAGGCTTCCAATACTCCCCATACCAATAAGGCGTAGCGGAGTATCTTTCCGATGGTCATAGCGAGAATGACAATCCATATATTGGCACGCATCATGCCCAATACAATGGATATGGCACTTCCCAAAATAGGGATAAAGGCGAAGAAAGCCATCCAGGCACCCCGTCCGTGTACAAACCGCTCCGCACGGTCCATCTTCTCTTTTTTTACATGAAAATATTTCTCGATCCATTCCATATTGCCCAAATGTCCCATCCAGTAGCAGGTCATGCCTCCGGCAACATTGCCGGCGGTGGCGGCGGTTATACTGATCACCGGGTCTAAGCCCAACGGACCTACACAGGCTGCCAATACGGCCTCCGAACTGAAGGGGAGAACACTTCCGGCTATAAAAGAGCCTAGAAAAAGACCCCAATATCCCCAGTCGATCAGGAATTGAAGAATTGCATCCATAAATTGTATATAGTTAGAACTATTAATAGAACAAATGTAATGATGAAAAAGATGCCGGTAAAGCGGTTGTGGGTTAAAGTAAATAAATGTCCTGTTAAAATGGATCCTACAATGACCTGCATCTGCAACAGGATGTCGAAATGCTGTGGCTGTAAGATACCCAGTAAATAAATCCAGGCTTCAACGGCGATCAGGAAAAAAAGGAATATACGCGTGCGTACCTTGTCTAAATAAGAAACATGGAAATAATGCACGCTGCTGACCAGTGATATCAAGGTGATGATTCCACAGGATATGATTCTGTCCATCCCTAATATCCCATAACTGATGGGTTGAAAATGAATAAGCTCCTGTAAAGGGTGATAGAAGAGATTCATTTTGTCGTAATAGAACGCATAGCCGAAAAAGAGCCAGTAGGGCACACAGAGTCCTGTAAGTCCGGCAAAGAAACTTTTGAGTGACAGGGATCTGAAACTGATCATCCCCAAATAGAACAGAGGTACAAAATAAAGCAACTGTGGAAACAACAGGCTTCCCAGTCCGATGAAAAAGAAAGCGTGGAATATACTTCCCGCCGGATAGGGAGATTCGTAGCTGCTGAATAATTGGGAAATAGCGATCAGAAAAGTGAGTGGCGCAAAAACGGCATACTGGAAGGAATGCAGAAACAGGCAGGCCGTGGACAGGAATACGTAAAAGCTGACATGCAAGGTACTGCGTGTCCGTATCAGCGTGAAGGCGGTGTTTATCTCGATCAGCAGATAGGCAGTCAAAGCACAGACCAGCAAATTGATTACATCCTGCCATTCATTGCCCGTGATGATCCGGAGAAGCAGGCATATAAGGATGGCAACAGGGAAGGTGAATCTTCCCTTTGCCATATCTATTTGGAATTTGTCATAGCCTGCCATGGGTTGATAGTCCGCTGATTACAGGTCGAATCCAATATCTGAACGGAAATATTTCTTGTCGAAATTGATTTTCTTCGCATTGGCGAATGATTGTGCCAAGGCTTCTTCTTTATTGGCACCGTAGGAGCTGACTGCAATGACACGTCCGCCGCTAGTGACTACCTGTCCGTCTTTCAGTGCTGTTCCTGCATGGAATACAATGCTGTTTTCAATTTCTTCTACTCCGCTGATGGCAAATCCCTTGTCATAATGTTCCGGATATCCGCCGGATACCAGCATGACGCATACTGCCGAACGGGGGTCTATCTCCAGGACTTTTTCATTCAGATTGCCTGTTGCCACTCCTTCAAGCAGTTCCACCAAGTCACTCTTGATGCGCAGCATGACACTTTCCGTTTCCGGGTCGCCCATGCGTACATTGTATTCAATGACCATCGGTTCGCCTTTTACATTAATCAGACCGAAGAAGATAAAGCCTTTATAGTCGATGCCTTCTGCTGCCAGTCCTTCTACTGTGGGGCGGATGATACGTTCTTCCACTTTTTCCATCCATGCTTTGTCGGCAAACGGAACAGGAGATACACTACCCATACCACCGGTGTTCAACCCTTTGTCGCCTTCGCCGATGCGTTTGTAGTCTTTTGCTTCGGGCAGAATCTTGTAGTTCTTTCCATCGGTCAGAACGAATACGGAACATTCTATACCGCTCAGGAATTCTTCAATCACTACGGTGGCGGAAGCGTCACCGAACATTCCGCTCAGCATTTCTTTCAATTCTTTCTTGGCTTCTTCCAGGGTGGGCAGAATCAGTACGCCTTTTCCGGCGCAAAGACCGTCGGCTTTCAGTACGTATGGAGCTTCCAATGTTTCCAGAAAGGCTAATCCTTCTTCCAGATTTGCGGCAGTGATACTTTTGTAACCGGCTGTCGGGATATTATGGCGTTGCATGAAGCCTTTGGCGAACTCCTTGCTGCCTTCCAGTACCGCACCCGCTTTTGAAGGCCCGATAACAGGAATGTTTTTCAGCGCTTCATCTTTTTTGAAATAGTCATAGATTCCTTTGACTAACGGGTCTTCGGGACCTACCACTACCATATCTATATTATTCTTTACTACAAACTCTCTGATTGCTGTAAAGTCATCTGCTTTAATCGCTACATTCTCGCCTACATTACTTGTGCCGGCATTTCCCGGAGCGATATAGAGTTTCTCGATTTTGGGACTTTGAGCAATCTTCCATGCCAGGGCGTGTTCACGTCCGCCTGAGCCTAATAGCAACAGTTTCATAATCTTATCTTTTGTTTATTTTAAGTGGTCTTCAAAATAGCGTGTAATGCGTTCATACAAGTGCACACGGTCGCGTCCGAACATATTATGACCGTCGCCCGGATACATAAAGAAATCGGGTTGGGTTCCGGCATCAATGCAGGCACGGAGGAAACTGATGCTGTGCTGGGGAACACAAGTGGGGTCATTGGCGCCAATGATCACTTCCAGACGTCCTTTCAGGTTTCCGGCTCTCAGCTTCAGGTTGGCGTTCTTGTAGCCTTCGGGGTTGGTTTGCGGAGTATCCATGTAGCGTTCGCCGTACATTACTTCGTAGTAAGCCCAGTCGATGACAGGACCGCCGGCTACTCCTACTTTGAATAGTTCGGGGTAAGTCAGCATCAAGTTGGTGGTCATGAAACCACCGAAGCTCCAACCATGTACGCCAATGCGGTTATTGTCCACATAACCCAATGATTTTAAGAAATCCACTCCTTTTACCTGGTCTTTCATCTCTTCGGTTCCCAATTGGCGGAACGTACAGTTCTCAAATTCCAGTCCCCGGTTGTCACTGCCCCGGTTGTCAACGGTCAGCATGACGTAACCCAGTTGTGCCATGTAAATATCCCATCCGCGGGCGTCATAGTTGCGGTTGTTGTGGATTAGTTGGGCATGTGGTCCGCCATACACGTAGACTACGGCCGGGTATTTTTTGTTGGGGTCAAAATTCACCGGCTTTATCAGGCGGTAGTATAAGTCGGTCTTGCCGTCGGCTGCCTTGAGGGTACCGACAGTGATTTCGGGCATATTGTATGCTTCCAACGGATTGGTGGCGGTCAACAGGCTGATAGTCTTTCCCTTTCCGGAAGTGGGAACGATCTCGATATTCCGGGGAATGGTGAAAGAAGTATAATTGTCTATCACATAGTTGCCGCTACCGGACAGTTGTACATGATGCATACCGTCTTTATTGCCGATGAGGCGGCGTTTGCCTGTCTTTACATTCACAGCGTATGCGTTGCTCTGCAAAGGGGAAACCTCTGTGCTCATGATGATGACTTCCTTGGTCTTTTCATTGAATCCGAGGATGTTTTGTACTACCCAGTTGCCTTGGGTAAGCTGTCTGGTCTTGTAGCTTTCCCGGTAAGAACCTCCGGCCGCGGCTCCATGTGATTCCGGATATATGGAAGTCTTGGTGTCCATCAGGTAAAGATGGTTGTAGCCGTCGCGCTGGCTCTGATAGATGAACTTCGTGTGGTCCCACGGCAGAAAGACGATGGGATGTTGAGGCTCTACATATTTAGTATGCTTCTCTTCGTAAAGGGGATTGCTTTTCAGTGGCTCTCCTGTTTCCGCGTCATAGCAGCATAGCAGGGCATGGTTCTGGTCACGGTTCAGTTCAATGACATAAACGCTTTTCTCGTCAGGACTCCAGCTGATATTGGTAAAATAACGGTCGGTAGGGTCGCCGGCTTTCAGATAAACTGTTTTTTGGGTCGCCGGATTGTAGATGCCGACAGTCACTTTGTGGCTGGTCATTCCTGCCATCGGATACTTGTCCGGCTCCAGTGTCGCTATGCGGGTGGAGGTATTTACTTGTGGATAATCGGTTACCATGCTTTCGTCCATGCGGTAGAAAGCAAGCAGATTTCCTTTCGGACTCCAGAAAGTACCTTTCGAGATACCAAATTCCTGACGGTGTACACTTTGTCCGCATACGATGCCTTTCGGTTCGTCGGTGACTTGTTGCGTTTTCCCGTCGGCAGTCGTTACAAACAGATTGTTGTCAAGGGTATAAGCCAATGAACGGCTTTCCTTGTTCCAGTCCTGGTTGGCGGCTTTAGGAGAGAGAGGCTGACTCCATATTATTTCCTTTTTAGTTAAATCGATCAGCACTTTATTGGATGTGGTATTTACCAGCATCATCTTTTCAGCGTATGGGAAAGATGCATTCCTGAAGTGGTTGATTTTCCCTAATTCCTTGTTTGCCAACAGTTCATTCACTTCCTGCAAAGTGATAAGTACGTTTTCCTTCCCATTTGCCGGCTGGATGGTTTTTACCTCTTCTATGTCGGCGTTGATGCATACATCTCCCCACCATTGCAAACCATACAGGTTTTGTGGAAGCAGGTTATAATAATTGTTTCCTCCCGGCATCAAGTCTTCCAGTGTGAAACTTTTCTTGTCTTGTGCCCATGTTACAGATGAAGCCATGATTAATAAGGCAATCAGATTGATTAATTTTCTCATAACTGTTTATTCTTCTGTCTTTTCCTTATTGTCGTCAAATTTACGGGGACTGCTTTTGAAATTGTCGCGGCCTTCACGTCTGTCACCAAAGTTGCGGTGTTCTCCTCTTTTGAAATCGCCACGTCCCTCACGTTTGTCATCAAAAGAGCGTCTTTCTCTGCGCTCTCCTCCTTTGTACTCTCCGTGTCCTTCACGTCTGTTGTCAAAACTACGACGTTCTCTGCGTTCTCCATATTCTACCTTTTCCGTGTTACGGCGCGGGCGGATTTCTTCCCGGCGGGGCTTGAATTCCCGATCGGCGTTCTCACTACGGAATTCTTTGAATTTGCCGTTGAATAATTGGTATTTGCGGAATTCACATTCCAACGAACCGTTGAACAGGGGGATTTTTATAGAAGGCTTTAAACCAATCTGGTCGAAACATTCTTCACGGTAACTTAGTACCCATGCATCATTGCCGGTGAAAGAGTGTTTCAGACGTTCGCCTATCATTTGATACAGGCCCAGCAAATCATTGGTTGAGATACGTTCTCCATAAGGAGGGTTGGTGATGATGATGCTTTTTTCTTTGGGTTGCTCAAATTGCTGGAACGGTTGGATTTTTAAGATAATCTCCTTGCTCAGTCCGGCTGCTTTCACATTGTGAGTGGCAATTTCATTTGCTTTAGGATTATTGTCATATCCAAAAATCTTATGTGTGAACTCACGTTCCTGTGAGTCGTCATTGTAGATGCGGTCAAATAGTTCCTGATCAAAATCGTTCCACTTTTCAAAAGCGAACTCCTTACGGAATACGCCGGGAGCGATGTTACGTGCTATCAGGGCGGCTTCGATAGGTATTGTTCCTGAACCGCACATCGGGTCTATCAAATCACATTCGCCTTTCCATCTGGTCATCAGGATCATACCGGCTGCCAGTACCTCATTCAAAGGAGCTTCTACAGCTTCCTGGCGATAACCCCGGCGGTGGAGTGACTCGCCCGAACTATCCAGTGACAGAGTGCATTTATTTTCGGCTATATGGATGTTCAGTGCCACATCGGGATGGTTGATGCGTACCGAGGGGCGCTCTCCTGTCTTTTCACGGAAATAGTCCACAATGGCGTCTTTTACTTTGTAGGCTACGAACTTGGAGTGACGGAACTCGTTCGAGAAAACCACAGCGTCTACGGCAAAACTTTTATCTTTATCCAAGAAGTCTTCCCACGCAATGGCCTTGATAGCTTCGTAAACTTCATCGGCATTCTTCGCCTCAAAATGTTTGATGGGTTTCAGGATGCGGATGGCAGTACGCAGGCAGAAGTTTGCCCTATACATCATTTCTTTATCGCCCGTAAAGGCTACCATGCGTCTTCCTACTTCTATATTGCTGGCTCCCAGCTCGGTGAGTTCTTTTGCCAGTACTTCTTCCAGTCCCTGGAAAGTCTTGGCGATTAGCTCGAATTCTTCCTTCATCTTAAATGATAATTACGTAATTTCAATTGATGGGACAAATTTAATGATTTTCTGTTTGCTAATCAATTATTTAGAGAATTAATCTGTTTGATGAAGCAAAAAAGAGGATGAAATCGGGGCGTCCACGCTCCTTGCCGGGGTCTTTATTTACCTTTGATTATAAAAATTCTTTGAAAACGGAATTGGGTATATCTGTGGAATAAATTGACAAAATATGTATCCGGCAATGTAATTGTTATCCTATAGAAATAAATTCTACACAGGAATTTGCCATTTTTGCTGAATTAAGAAACTTAAATAGAAATCAGAATGAAAATGGAATTGACGGATGAGAAACGTAAGGGATATGTGGTTTGTGCTTTAATGATACTGGTCTCTTGTTTGTATTTGGTTTATTTGGGGTACAGTCTCTACCGTATGGGGCATGCTTAGGACAAAATGAAACCATATCTGTATCACACAGGTATGGTTTCTGTAAGAGAAATTCTATGATTAATAGGTTGAGTGACTTTTATGCGAATTCTTCTGCCAGATAGACTTCGTTTATTTCGCAGAAAAACTCATCGGCGATATCTGACAGGGTTTCCAATGCTTCTTCGGCAGTTTCGCCGTAAGTGCAGCATTGGTGGTAGTCTGTTAAAAAGGCGTAATATTCCCCGTAGGGTGTACATTCTATCTGATATTCATTGCTTTTAAGTTTCATATATACCTCCTTTTTTATCGTACTGCAAATATCTTGTTTATCTGTTACAAGAAGGTGTACAGGAAGTTACTGTTTTATTAAAAAGTTTGCTGCCATACTACTTTTTAGACCATTTTGTGATGTCAGCATTTCTATGATGGCAAAGGGGTTTTATTCGTCTTTGTTTTTTCGCTGTACGATACGTGATCCGGCAGGTACATTTTCTGTTACCCAAATATTACCTCCTACGGTAGCACCCTTGCCAATAGTAACACGCCCTAAAATGGTTGCATTGGAATATACAATGACATCGTCTTCTAAAATAGGATGGCGTGGAATGCCTTTAATGGGATTTCCATTATTGTCTAGCGGAAAGCTTTTAGCTCCTAATGTTACCCCTTGATAGAGTTTCACATTATTTCCGATGATGCTGGTCGCTCCGATTACTACACCTGTACCGTGGTCGATAGTGAAATGGTGTCCTATTTGTGCCCCCGGATGAATATCGATACCGGTTTCCGAATGTGCCATTTCTGTAATGAAGCGGGGGATTAAAGGTACACCCAGTATTAACAGCTCATGTGCGATGCGGTAATTGCTGATAGCGCGGATAGCCGGATAGCAACTGATGATTTCACCAAAGCATGTGGCGGCGGGATCACCATAATATGCGGCTTCTACATCGGTAGCCAGAATGCGGCGGAGTTCGGGCAGTTTACTGATGAAACGAGCTGCCAGCAAAGAGGCTGTTTCTCTGCACGGTTCATTGTCATCGGTTGCATTTTTACTGTTTTCCTGTCCGAAGCAAAGTCCTGCCAGAATTTGTTCGGTCAGCAGGCCGAACAGGGTTTCTACATTTACACCGATATGGTAGTTGATGGTATGGCTGTTAACGGTGGAATTACCAAAGTAGCCGGGGAAGATAATGGCGCGTGCCAATTCTACTATCTTGTATAGGGATTTGGCAGATGGTAAAGGATCTCCATCTTTGTGTTGGTGGAATAATCCTTTATAGGACTGGCTTTCAGATAATTCATCTACTGCCTGCGTTAATATGTTCGTGTAATTGAATGTAGTCATGAACTGAATGCTTTAGAAGGACAAAAGTAAGTAAATTCTATATTATTGCCAATAAATAGAATGAATATTGATGTTAATCCTTTATTTTTGCAGAAAAAAGGGAATATTTATGGTAAATAAGAAAAATCCATTTGCTTTTAAGGCAAAACAGGAAACTAAAAAGAAGTCCGGTGGTAAACGGATCGGCAAATCGAAGCCGGATAAAGCGAATAATCAGTTGAATAGAAGAGTGAAGTAAATGAAACTATTGTCTTGTTGCAGGGGAAGAACCAGTCTGCCCCTACAACAGGATGTTAATCTTTATTTCTCGACCAAAGCGAAATCAAGTTGCTTTTTCTCCAGATTGGCGCGGGCCACTTTAATGGTAACCGGATCTCCCAAACTGAATTTTTTGTGATGCCGGCGTCCCGTCAGACAATAGTTCTTTTCATCGAAATCATAATAGTCATCACCAAGGTCACGCATGGGAATCATACCTTCGCACTTGTTTTCGTTCAGTTCCACATAAAGTCCCCATTCGGTAACTCCGGAAATGACTCCATCGAACTCCATGCCCAAACGTTCACCCATAAACTCTACTTGTTTGTATTTTACAGAGGCACGTTCCGCATTGGCGGCGATTTGTTCCATTTCAGAGCTATGGTCACACAATTCTTCGTATTTCGCTTCCTGTACCGTACGTCCTCCTGCCAGATAGCGGGTGAGCAGACGATGAACCATCATATCCGGAAAACGGCGGATAGGTGAGGTAAAGTGAGTATAATAGTCAAATGCCAGACCATAGTGGCCAATATTATGTGTGGAATAACGGGCCTTTTGCATGGCACGCAAGGATACGGTTTCCACCAGATTTTGTTCTTTCTTGTTCTTTATGTCGTCCAGTAAACGATTGATGGATTTGGATATCTCAGTTTTGCTACCCGATGTACGTATCTTATATCCGAAGCGATTGATAAACCAATTCAAGTTCTCCAGTTTATCGGGGTCCGGAAGGTCGTGGATACGATAAGGGAATACTTTGGCTTTCTTGTTTTTAGGTACTTTACCGATTTTTTCGGCAACCGTGCGGTTTGCCAACAACATAAATTCCTCTATCAACTTATTGGCCTCTTTGGATTCTTTGAAGTAGACACTGAGCGGTTTGCCGGTTTCGTCTATCTCAAATTTCACTTCTACGCGGTCAAAGTCAATAGCACCGGCAGCCAATCTTTGTTTACGCAGGATTTGTGCCAGTTTGTTCAGTTCCAGAATTTCTTCTTTGTAGTCGCCTTCACCCGTTTCAATCACTTTTTGCGCCTCCTCATAGGTGAAACGGCGGTCGCTCTTTATAATGGTGTGCACGATGCGCGAGTCTTTCACCTCTCCCTTTTCATTCATATTGAAAATGACGGAGAATGCCAGTTTCTCTTCGTCGGGGCGGAGGGAACAGATGAAGTTACACAGCCGTTCGGGCAACATGGGGATGGTACGGTCTACCAGATAAACGGAAGTAGCGCGTTTTTCAGCTTCTTTGTCGATAACGCCTCCTTCTTTTACATAATGAGTAACATCGGCAATGTGTACGCCTACTTCCCATAGTCCCGGTTTGATGAGACGGATGGAGAGCGCGTCATCAAAGTCCTTTGCATCTTTAGGGTCAATGGTGAAAGTTGTTACATTGCGGAAATCTTCACGTTCTGCATAGTCCGCCTCGGAAATCTCTGCCGGAATCTTTTCGGCAGCGGTTTCTACATTCTTGGGATATACGTAAGGTAAGCCGAATTCGGCCAGAATGGCATGCATTTCAGTTGTGTTTTCTCCTGCTTTTCCCAAAATATCAATGACTTGTCCTATCGGGTTTTTTGCCTCTTCGGGCCATTCTACAATTTTCACGACTGCTTTGTCCCCATTCTTTCCACCTTTCAGCTTATCTTTCGGGATAAAAATATCATTTGCCAGAGTGCGGTTCTCGGTCAGCAGAAAGGCGTAGAATTTCTCTACTTTCAGTGTGCCGACAAAAGTATCGTTGGCACGTTCCAGAATCTCTATCACTTCACCTTCCGGGTTCCGGTTCTTACGTTTGGCAAAGAGGGCTATTTTTACTTTGTCATTATTCATGGCATGTGCCGAATTACGTTCGGCTATGAAAATGGTTTCTCCACCATCATCGGGGATGAAGGAGTTCTTGCCGTTGCTTTTACGCTGAAAGACGCCAGTCATAATCAGGCCGTGGTCGTTCAGTTTGTAGTGTCCTTTTTCTACTTCTTGCAGAAAATCATCCTCAATCATTTCAGTAATGATGTCGGCACAAAGCATTTTAAGAGGATGTGTAGTAAGGTTCAGACTGCTTGATAATTGTTTCAGACTGAATGTTTCGTTCGGTTTTGTGTGGAATAAGCTTATCAGTCGTTCAGACATTTCGCTTTTTTTCATGCGTTTCCCTGCTTTTTTTTCTTTCTTTTTAGCCATAAGGGGATATATTTATGTATTATGTGCTACAAAGTAAACAAAATAATTGGAATAGCGGTTCAATAGATACATTAAATTTGGTTGAATCTAAATGAAACGTGCTATCTTTGTCCGTTCTAAAACAATTGTTATGACTGAACTTGATAAGAAAATCAGGGAAAAAGAAATTTATAGAGTTACATTAGTGGGGAGTTTCGTTAATTTCTTGCTGGTTATTTTTAAATTCCTTGCCGGAATTGCAGGGCATAGTGCTGCTATGTTGGCAGATGCAGTTCATTCTCTATCTGACTTCATTACGGATGTAGTAGTGATTCTTTTTGTACGTATATCCAATAAACCAGTGGACAAGAGCCATGATTATGGTCATGGGAAATATGAAACATTGGCTACTGCTTTCATTGGTATGGCATTATTGGGGGTAGGATTTGGAATATTGTGGAATGGAGCAACAGATATATTGGTTTTCCTACGAGGTGGGGAACTTCGTCAACCGGGAATGTTGGCATTGGTTGCTGCCATTATTTCTATTCTGTTGAAGGAAATACTTTATCAATATACAGTCAGAGTGGGGAAAAGATGCCACTCACAGGCTGTTGTGGCGAATGCGTGGCATCATAGGAGTGATGCATTATCATCCATTGGTACGGCTGCCGGTATTGGCGGAGCGATTTTACTTGGTCCTCATTGGGCGGTACTCGATCCTATTGCCGCTGTGACAGTCAGTTTCTTTATTATGCGGGTTTCCATCAGGCTGCTGGTTCCTTGCCTGGATGAATTGCTGGAAAAGTCTTTGCCGGATAGTGTGGAACGTGAGATAGAGGGGATTGTGTTATCTTTTGATGGAGTCAGCGAACCGCATCATTTACGCACGCGGCGCATCGGAAACAATTATGCTATAGAGATTCATATACGCATGGATGGGAACATTTCTCTGCATAAAGCGCACGAGACGGCAACTGGTATTGAACATAGATTGAAAGAAAAGTTTGGAGAGGATACTCATGTGGGTATTCATGTGGAACCGGTGAAATAACATACGAAGAATGAATAACGAAGAATTTGCACAAAAGAACACTTGCTGCTTAAAGAAAGTATTGGTAACCGGAGCAAGCGGATTTATTGGCAGTTTCCTGGTGGAAGGAGGATTGGAGAGAGAGATGCAGGTATGGGCTGGTGTACGTAAAAGCAGTAGTCGTACCTATTTGAAAGATCCTCGCATTCAATTTGCCGAATTGGATTTTGCTCATCCCGGAAGATTGACGGAGCAATTGGCTGTTCATAAACAATTGCATGGGGGATGGGATTATATCATTCATTGTGCCGGTGTAACTAAATGCCGCCATAAGGACGAATTTGACAAAGGCAATTATGTCTATACCCGTAATTTTGTAGAAGCTTTGAGAACCTTGGACATGGTTCCCCGGCAATTTGTCTATATCAGTTCACTTAGTATTTTCGGTCCTATTCATGAAGATAATTATGCACCCATCAGTGAGCGTGATACGGCAATGCCCAATACTGCATATGGGGTCAGTAAGCTAAAGTCGGAACATTACCTGCAATCATTGAATGATTTTCCGACAGTGATTTTCCGTCCTACTGGAGTTTATGGTCCTCGTGAACGCGATTATTTTCTGATGGCGAAGTCTATCAAGCAGCATATAGACTTTGCTCCTGGTTTTAAAAGACAGGATCTTACTTTTATTTATGTGAGGGATTTGGTACAAGCTGTTTATTTGGCAATAGAACATGGAGTGCGGCAGCGCGCCTATTTTGTTAGTGATGGAAATGTCTATTCCAGCCGTACTTTTTCTGATTTGATACAAAAAGAACTTGGTAATCCGTGGGTTATACACATTAAATGCCCATTATTTATTTTAAAAGTTGTATCTTTGCTCGCTGAATTTTCAGCGCGTTGCCTGGGAAAGGTAAGTACGCTGAATGCTGACAAATATAAAATAATGAAACAACGTAATTGGCAATGCGATATTTCACCCTTGGTGGAAGAACTGGGATATCGTCCTGAGTACCCTTTAGACAAGGGAGTAAAGGAAATCATTGCATGGTATAAGAAAGAAGGATGGCTTTAAATTTATTCAAACGGGTAGACAGTGTGAAAGGATTGTTTGCCGTTGAGAGCATTAGTCTGATATATAATGCCCTCACGACCATAATGGTTTTAATATTATTTCCTCGTATGGACCACCCTGTAATTATGCTTTTGGAGCGTGCAGGCATTGTGGCCATTACGTTTGCATTAATATATTTGTATCGCAAGTATCCGTGTAAACTTACGGCATTTATACGAATGGCTGTGCAGATGGCATTTTTAGCGTATTGGTATCCCGATACCTTTGAATTTAATCGTCTTTTTCCCAATCTGGATAACTTCTTCGCTTCGGCGGAGCAGTTTTTGTTCCGTTGCCAGCCTTCGGTAGAATTTAGTGAACATTTTCCTTCCATGTGGTTCAGTGAACCATTTAATATGGGGTATTTCGCTTATTATCCAATGATTGGGATTGTGACTATTTATTATTTCTTGTTTCGTTTTGAGTGGTTTGAAAAGGTTTCTTTTGTGCTGGTCACTTCGTTTTTTATCTATTATCTTATTTATATATTGGTTCCGGTTGCCGGTCCGCAATTCTATTTCCCTGCTATCGGAATGGACAATGTGATGGCGCAGCATTTCCCTGCTATCGGTGATTATTTCAATAATAATGATATTCTGCTGCCCGGTCCCGGTTTTGATCATGGTTTCTTCTTTAATTTGGTAGAGGCCTCACAGGAAGTGGGGGAACGCCCTACTGCTGCTTTTCCTAGTTCGCATGTCGGTATATCTACCATTGTGATGATTATGGCCTATCGCGTTAATAAGAAACTATGTTATTTCTTGGCACCGTTCTACGTACTTCTATGCTGTGCTACGGTCTATATTCAGGCGCATTATTTGGTGGATGTTATTGCCGGCTGGATTTCGGCGGTATGTATTTATATTGTGGCTACTTATATGTATAAGCGTTGGTTTGCTTCTGTAGTCTTCCAACTTGTGCTGAAATAGTTTTAAAAAGTATATAAAAGCGTACAGGGTGTCCATTTTCGGATAGGTCTTTTAATTTTTAACTGATTGATTTTCAGTGTTAGTTTTTACGAAAATTGCGAAATCCTACATAGAAGACTACATGGAGGTCGTAATCAAGCCCAAAAACTACGAATGCAAAGGTAAATAAAACTTTTGAAAGTAAAGCGCTGAAATCAAGCATCTTTCGCTGATGCATTGTGAATAAACTAAGGTGGCGTATGAGCGAACTACAAAGTTCCCTACATACGCCACTTTTGTATATTATTGGTTCTAATTAGTTTAGATTGTTTGCATCTGATTGAGGGTGTATAGGAGTCACCTATATATTATTTATATTTAGTGGAGATCGGTTTTATGAGGATATCAATATGTTGGTTATTCAATATATGTTCCATTGCTTTATAGATTGCCATCTTCTCAATCCCGGCGATCTTGAGCGCCTCCATTTTAATTGAGTTCTCCAACAACAATAGATAGTCTTGTTCGCGAATCTCTACAACTCGTGTAGAATGCGTCTTCAACTTTGCCATACCTATTTATATATTAAGAGATTACTTATTTCCGAAGTCTGCAGGTGTCTCGCCCCACTCGCGATTATCCCAATGGAGTACCTGAATATCGTCTATTTTAGCCGCCATAACTTTGAGGAATATTTCGGCTAATTGCAGCTGCTCACAGCGTCGAAATGACGCAGTTTGCTTATTACGATACCAAGTGATTGCGGTAATGCTATCTGAGTAGATAATATGAGGTGCTTCGGGGTGTCTGAGGATATATTTGACAGCCTCTATGATGGCGAGAAACTCTCCGATATTATTCGTTTTGTTGCCTATCGAATGGTTGAAGAGTTCCAATCCAGAAGAGAGGTCAACCGCTCTGTAGCGTGTCAACCTCTCCTTCGTGGAATGTGCGCCGTCAGTGGCTATTCCTACTGTTGGGCGCATCATTTGTGACCACCTCCTATGTAACGCTTGCCGGTGTAGATATATCCGTCCTGCTCGAATCGGCGTATCAACTCCTGAGCCTGCTTGATGAAGTCGGCTATCACCTCCTCGTGGTTCTCGATGTCCTTGCGTTCTTTGAGGACAGGGAGCACTCCATCGAGTGTTCGGCTCATTGCACTTTTGCCGTCCTTCGGGTCGAGATAGATGGTCTTGTTGCCGAATGACACTGTAACCTTGTACAGCGTTTTGGGAACGATTATGGTCTCTACTGTCGCAGGAAACTGTACGGGAGTGGCGGCAACTACCACATATCCCTTAGCCTTGTGCATAGGCTTCAATTCAACCGAATAGAGAACATTTGGCTCGATTGTACCTTTCAGATCCTCTGCCAGAACACAAATCTGCTTGCCATATCTTGAGTCTTCCCTGACTCCTTTCAATTGACGAGTTTTTGAGTGACGGGAAACAAAGCCTATCAGCTCTCCCGTTCTTTCCGATTTCGCAAACTTAATCTGCGACTTCTCCGATGTCATTTTACTTGTCTACCATATTCAATCTATTTCAATCAATTTACAAACTTGGTTACTCGATCACGCTAAATGGAGTACAAATATACATTTATTTTGCTTGTCCACCAAGTGTTTTAATCGTTAATTTTCAGCGTGTTACGGTGGATTGTGAATAGAGGAAATGAGTCATCAGAATAGTCGTTCATCTTCCGTGAAATGGCTAAAACGCTCGTCATTATCAGAGACTTGCAACAAGTGCCGACACTTCCAATAGCGATAAATTTTACCACCGTTAGGTACATAGACATTTATGTCGTGAAAATTAAGATACTGGTTGCCCTGTTCAGTGCCAAAATTCATCCAAGTAGCACAATTCGGCAGGTTCGGGTTAGGTTGAACATAGAAGTTCATCTTCTCCTTACCGGCGACAAATATATTATGAATACGCAGATCATTGTCTACCGGAAAACGGTAGGCATAGAGTGCGAAATCGCATATATCCGTATTGAGCAGACTGCCTCCAAAGTACTTCGGTGCTTCAATCTTCAACCTATCGAATCTCGTTCGGATATGCGGTCGTCCCCGTATCTCTTCATACTTCTCATTGGTCACGGCCTCTGCTGTGGCATACACCACCCTGAAACCATTATTTGTGCTGTCCAGTACCATAACATTCTCCACGATGTTGCCACTCTTATTGATGCTATCCTCGGTTAAATCGGGAGGTTTTGTAACGCAGCACTTCACCAAGCCTACGATACCTACAATAACCATCAGGATTCCCCAAGGTCCAATGGCTGATGCGACGAATACCGCATTGTCAGCCTTCTGCTTGTAATCTTTCATAGTTACTTTGTTTTGACACCTCTCCGCTCAAACTCTCGGCGTAAAGTATTGACCAACTGTGTAATATCTACCACCTCGCAACTCTCACCACAAGGTTTGCCGTGGAATAGCGGCGTGTATAACAACTTAAAGTCATCGTCAATGGAGAAGCCTCCAATGAGTACGATGCCCGCCTTAATGCGGTAGTATTCGCCGTACATTGCATACTTGTCTGTAGTCTTTGCGAACCCATACTCTGGGAGTAAATCCACCAGTGCATCAAGTATGGGCCTTATAACCTCTTTGAGGAAGTTGGGGGATTCTAACTCTCCCTTTTTCTTCCCCTTCTTGGGAGGATTCTCCGCCACCTGTTCGGCGTAGGCAAAGAATCGCTCCTTGTAATCTTGTGTCAGTTTCTGAATATCCATATCCAATCAATTAAGTGTTACTATCCAACCACTCCTGGAGTGTCATCGAGTCATCGAATCCATACTCGTCAATCTCCACGAACCCATCAGGGCCCATTTCGATTACCTCTTTCGAGAGGATTGTTCCTGCGTGGTTTACAATTACACGGGGCTCTATGGTGGCGAACTCGCCTCCGGTATCCGACTCACGAATATCGTAGGCGTGGAGCCCCTCGGGAACGATGTCTCGGTTAATACGGAGGCAGGTAAACAACACCTCTCTGTCGTTTACAGTCATCACCTCAAATGTCTCGCTATACAACTCTTCTTTTGTCTTCATATCTTGTTACGCTATCTATAATTGTACGCCTTGTTAAACTCTGTGAGGTTGTCGGCAAACAGTTCCTCTCTATTCCACTGGGTATCTACGAATGCCTCGATGATACTCTCCGGAGCCTTGGTGTTGGTTCTGAGGTAGTCAATGGCATTTCTGCGCCACTCTTTATGGCAGATGTGCGTGTACTTCTCCCACACCTCGATAAGCGACTTATTGATAATCTCGCTCACGCCGTATGGTTCATCTGTGGCGGTACCAATCTCACGCATACAGCACTCCTCGCTCTCGAATATCTCTTTGAGCATACACTCGGCCAGGCGCTGCTGCTCCTCGCCATTCTCATCCTCGGGGTATTCGATGACGGTTACTTTCATAGGTAGCCAATCTTGTGGCTGATGGTTAGTTGCGACGAACACAATGCTGTCGACTAACTTTCTCTGGAGTTCTCGCTCCTGTTCTCTTGGTTTCATACTGCAATTTGAATTTTACCTTGTTTGAACAATTCGTGTTTGTACTTTCTGTGTTCCCGGACAGTCTCCGCCCATTTCTTCTTATCGGGCTTATACAGTCCCTTCGCCTTGCTACGCTTGAGTCGGTAACGTGATGCCTCCATCTTGTCGGGATCGATGAGGAATGTTATCAGCCTTCGGCTCACGCCATACTCTCGTGCCAATTGTCGCTGGCTCACTTCTTCGGTGTGGTAGCGATGGTAAATCTCGGCACGCTGTTCGGGTGTCAGTTTCTGTCGGCGGTCATACGCTGTGCCGCTGATGGATATCTTCTCACTTTTGTATGGCATAGGCTACTCGTTTTGGGTGTTCAGTCCTTGCTCGTTGCAGCAGTCGTTGTACCAACTGAGCAGCGTGTCGAGCCATTCGATGTTAATCTCCGTGAGGTGTCTGTCGGTAAACACCTCGCCCGTCTCGTCATTGATGAGCGTGCAGCTGCCGTCGCTTCTCAGTTCCGTCATACGGTAGCGAGTGAATACGGGATAGTCGCCCTCTTCCTCAACATAGACAATGTGTGGCAGCCAACCATCGGGTCGGTGTGGCAGAGCCTTAAGCGTATTGACATACTCTGCCGATAGGTCGTAAAGTCTCTGTTGTAGCATAGTTAAAGCAGTTCGTCTTCAAATGAGTAAATATCGGTTATCACAAAGTCCTCCGTGCCCTTCTCTGTCATCGCTTGAAGGTCTCGCACGGAGTTGCAGTAGTAGAATATCTTGTCATCCTCGCACTCATCCACATCGCACGATAGTTTGAAGACAACATCGCAGGTGTCGTGGTCATCTTGCCACTCAATCTCACAATTAGCGTAGCGAGGCTCGTGGCCGTGCTCCTCGCAGAACTCGACAAACGAGCTCTCCATCTTCTGTTGTAAGGCACTGATCTTCTCCATCGCTACTCATCTATCATTTCTACCATAATATCGTAGAGCTCTAAGACATCAAGGGAGTTCACAGGAACATTTCTCTCTATACCTAGATTCTCATACTCCAAGTGTGCTGTCAGTTCGCCCTCGATTATTTCGAGTGCCACAACCTCACACTTATCACCGTCCTCGTCGTGGAATGTGAACGAGTGTCCGTCAGGGTGCTCCAATCGCTGCTCATCATACTTCGACACGGTTTCCCGCATCATATTGAGCATATCCTGTCGCAGGTCCTGCATAGCATCCTGCATTGCCTGCACCTTGTGAATCTCCTCGGGAGATAGCGGACAAAGTATGTCAAGTTCCTCCGCATTTACCTCTGCCTCGCTATGGCCATCACCAATGAGGATGATGCGGTCATCGTAATCCTCCACATCCTCGTCAGTGTAGTTCTGGTACTTCTCTTCGTGTGCATCGAGGACTGTATATTCGCCCGATGTCTCACCGGCAGGGTCATTCCAATAGACTCGCTGCCCATTCTTGAATTTTCTCATATTATTGTCTTATTTTAGTCGTTAATTCCGCAGATCTCGGTCTGCATTTCGTAATCTTTGTAGTTCTGAAACTCGTAGTCAAGGTTGCTGACTACATCCTGTGCCTCGTCATCGGTTATCTCCTCCACATTGGGATTGAAGATATCCACGCGCACGGTCAGGTAGATTGTTTTTGATGCTGGCATACTATTCGATTTTAAGGATTTCACAAATGTTGTCACGGATACCGAGCAACCAATCAATGTTGTTTGTTGCGAGTGTTGTCTCGCTAGCATAGATTGTCGAGTGCTCGTCTTCCTGATTGTCGTAGACCTTCAAGTACCAATCGTCATCCTCGCAGATGCCTACGGCGGTAACTTGCTTCTCATACCACGCATCGTGGCGCCCACAGTAGTCCACAACATAGGTTGGTGACTGTGAGTCTTCGTCAAACTCCAACTGAAGTTCGGTGATGTTTTTCTCTTTGAGGAGCGATACAATCTCCTCCTGCAATGCTTTTCGCAGGGCGTTTACCTCCTGCCAACTGATTTTCTTTGTCATATGCTGTTGTGTTTGTTGTTTAAGAGTAGGTGTATAAAACTCTCTTGGGGTGAAGAAATCACCTCAAAAAAGTAAAAAATGACCGCCACGGCGTTTGTAAAACCGTGACGGTCGGTCATCATTATGGCGTGTGATGAACAATTATTCCTCGTCTATGTCCTCGTAGTACGGGACATTATGTCTACATACGGCGGCCTCCATCTCCTCCCACCATACCTCACTGTGGCGGTCATTTTCAAAGTCGATGGGTTCGCCCTCATTCAGGCGGAGTCTTTCACGGGTATTTAACTCCGTGTCCATTACAATCTCCTCCATCTGCTCGTCTGTTACATCCTTGGTACAGAACGGCACCGGTAGCGACTCTAACTCTCCACGAGAGAGTTGGGACTGACCATACTTGAAGATGCGGTCGTAGAACTCGTCCACTTCGGGTTCGGGGTCCACCTCCAACTCCTCGCAGTAGAAGTTCTCTTCGAGTCCTTGTGTCTGGCGGATACTCTCAAATTGAGCAATGGCATCTTCCCTGAGCCGATACTCGCGTCTCTTCTTACGGAGGTAGTCAACAGCCTTCTCGAAAGTCGAAAACGGTGCGATAAGCGAGAGCGACAGCGTGCTGAGCCACATATCGCCACGGTATAGCAGGTATATTTTCTTTGTTTCCATATTATATCACTTTAATCTTTTTGAGTTCTCGTTTGTAGTTTGTAAGCGATGGCTTCGGCCCAATCTCACGGACTATCTGTCGCATCTGCTGCACGGTGTACGCCTGGCTCATATCGAGGTTGTAATCCTCGGCGAAGGCAGTCATACCAGCATAGCAGAATCCATATTTATTGTGCAACTCATCAGCGGTGTAGGATACAGGCTCCTCACCGATGTCGGCGGGCACAGCCATACCCTTAATCTTGTAGAGCATTCCTTCGAGCAGTGTGCTGCAGTTGTCGCTGTGATATGTGAGGTCTCTGCGGCGGGCACAGTAGCCGATTGTCTCACCGAGGAAGGTATTGCGGAATATCTCTGTACGCTTGATGTCCTTAATCTTCTCAACGCCGTAGTAGCCTAATGCCTGCACTGCACGCAACGACTTATCCACCTTCGGCTTCTCGAAGAGCGGATCATTCTCTGCCACAATCTTCTCGAGCCAAGTACGGTGGAAGGTGCTCACGCTACACTCGAATACTCGTGAGGGCTTGCAGTAGCGGGACTCCGCACGGGTCATAATCAGGCGTGCAGTGTTAGGATTATACTTATCGGTGTAGTAGAAGCCGATGTAAGTGTTGCCAATCTTGCAGTAGGTGTAATCCTCGTGGTTGTTTTTGAGGGTGAGCAGTGAACGCTCACCACCGTAGAACTTCTCCGAGAGTCCAGTCTGTTTGACAAACTCGGAGATAAAGTGCTTCGGCACCCAGCAATTGTAGTAGTTCTCACGGTACACCGACTTCGCCATTGCGGGAGTGATGAAACGCTTTAAGAAATAGCGAATGTTGTAGCTGTTGTAGTCGAATGCCGCTTGTGTATTCTTTGGTGTCTGGAACTCTGTCGGCATCTGCTCAAACCATTGGTACGACTTGCAGTTCTCCTCACAGTACTCCACAAACTTGCGAGTCCATACCTTCTGCGGGAATGCAGGGCACGAGCCACCACGACGAACAAAGGCCTTGCAAACCTCTACTGTGAGCAGTCTGCTATCTTTGCTATCCTCCGTATTGATTAAGGTGTAGCTATCTCGTGAACTACTGTCTAACGCCAGCACAAGTCTCTTCGCTGTGCGGAACTTATCGGGCAATGTCTTGAACACATATGCATACCTGCGTACCAACTGGTCAGCAAGGTGGTCATCAAGGAGGTGCAGATAGTGTCCCAATACATATTCGTTATGAACCTTATTGTTATGCTCCGAGAATACTGCAGCATAGAGCACCTCGTATGAGATATACTTGTGAGGCACCATCGAGAGGTCTCGCTTAGCAAGATACTGGTAGTAGAGTTTGTTCTTGAATTTAGTGGGTGTCGCTCGGTCCACACAGAGCACATCGAGAGCCTCACGCTGGAGCATAGCAGTAAACAGTTCCTGTGTCTTAAGCGATGCAGGTAGATAGCCGAGCACTATCTCCACACGCATTATGGCATTGGTGTAGTCTCCAATACGATGTACATTTCCTATGAGCGACACCATAGCTTCTATCGCCAACTCATTATCCCAGATATGGGCAGGTATTGCCGAGAGAATATCGAGATCTCCGGCACAATTCTGCACCACCTTAAGAGCCATCTCTCGTGTCATAATGTGGGTAGGTACAGCATAGATGTTGCGCCAGCTCTTCTTTACTGCGTAGGCACATACGCTCTCTGTGCGACACTCCTCGGGGATATGTTTTAGTTTGAAGCTATGCCAACAGTTGTCGCAGTTGGCAATCACTTGTTCTATAAGTTGTGTATTTAAGAATCGCTGAGGAATATATGATAAGACCTCGACATCCTTACACTTTACTGCCTCGTTGACCATCTCTTGTGTTACAAACTCCTCGGGCAGATATTCCAATGCTACTTTAATGCTCTTATACATATTTCTTCTCCTCGTTAAATGTTGATGGCTTAATTATTCTTACCAGTCTGCGACCACGGAAAATGTAGAGTATCTCGCCCCCTCGCTCGGCATACTCCTCAATCTCCTGCCAACTATTCATTCGTGGCGCCGGGCAGAGGGATGCTTGTCTATTGCGGAATATGGTAAGGTTGCAAATGGTGTTTTTGTTGGGCTTGAAGTCGTATTCTTCTAAGGGTATTTGCTCTTCCATAGCGAGGTAGTACCACTTACCCTCGGCAAAGAGAAAGCTGTCATCTGCAAAAGAGCGAAACACCTCCACGCTATCTGCCGTGCGTGGCAGGTGCGTGTTATCTCTGCGACCATCACGGATAGCTCCGAAGCAGTGTATCTCATCACGGCAGTCTATCCATTTGCCGTAAGGTGAAGGACCCAAGCGGTGAATATCACCCAGAGCGATTAGTGCATCCACACGCTCCTCATTGGGATAAAATCGTTTGAGGACTCTGAGGAATCGTTCCGAGAGTTCCTCATTTGTTACTTTGATATGTCGAACAGTGCCGTTCGCGAGTAGTTTTCCAATCTGTATGCTCATAATGTTGAAGTCTTGTAGTTAAAGAGTAGCCGAGCAGCACCCCAAAGGATGACTGCCCGGCAGAAATTATATATGGATTGACATAAAGACCTTGTCGATGTCCTCCTGTGCCAATCCGATGTAACGCCTCGTAGTCTCAATGGTCGAGTGCTTGAATATCTGGTTCAGCAGCACCAGAGCCTCCGGGGAGCGTTTCATAAGTTCGTAAACATACCTGCCGAATGTCTTGCGGAAGGTATGAGTTGAGAATGCTCGAATCTTCATTCGATACTTTGCCTTGAAGACCTTGAGCTGACGGTTGATATGTACTATCGTGTAGGGTTCTCCTGTTCGTGGGTTATATAGTATCAGACTATCCACATCAGGACAACCCGACAGCTCGTACAGGTGCTGTGTCTTCTGTCGCACATCGTCACTAAACTTAACCATACGGCTCTTCTTTGTCTTCTTCTCTATGCGGACGAGTTCTGTGCGGTTAAGCACATCTCGCCAGCGCAGTGTCCGCACATCCGAGCATCGGAAGGCGGTGCAGAACGAGAGCCAACAGTACGCCTCCCACATATACTGGCCATCAGCTTCAAGATTGTTTATTAGTTTGTAAAATTCGGCTATGGGAAGGTAGTCGGCTGTCGTGAGTTGTCCTTTGATGCGTGTCATATTATGCTGTTGCTATGTTTTGTGAAAGTAGCAACTCCGCCAGCGCTCCATTCTGCGGAATCATCGCAGGAATATCTGTGCGCCCCGGCTTGTAGAGTTCTGTTGCCACATTGTAGATGTCCCAGAGGGTTATCTTGCCCTTCTCGAGGTTGAGTTTGAGTAGGTCTTCGGTAAATACCGAGATTTGTCCCTGATTGAGCGGATAGGTATCCACCTGCGAGGATAGTCGCTTGTCGGCGCTGTCGTGTGATACACGGATAGCCGTGAGAAGACCAATGAAGGCGTACAACTCCGTTGGCGATACAACCTTTGACTTGAGCCGCTTGATACGCTCACGGTCCTCGGTCATATTGGTGTGGAAGTTCGAGAGCCACTCATCCACACGGTCAAACAACTCCTCTGTCGTTACCTTATCACGACCATAGTTCGCCACGCTGCGCTCCGGGGAGAGGATACACTGGTTGTGGCATATCTTCACGCAGGGACCGATGGCGGCCTGAATGCCATCCTGATGGAACGCCACGACAAGCGTTGTGGTGAGCTCGTCTGTCTCCCAGTCGTTAATGCGGATTGTGGTGTAGATGCGGCGCAGGATATGTGCCTCGACAGCCTGCACACCAAACTCACGCTCCACCTGTGGCAGTACCACCACGCCGGGCTGATTCTTGTTTTTGTTCTGTGCTGCGAAGATCTCCTCGACCTCGTAGTTCAGGTTGTGCTTCTCGCAGAGGTCGGCCATACGCTGGATAACCTCGTAGTGGTAGATACCCTTGACGGGCTGACCGTAGATGTCGTTTTCCTTGTGAGTACGACGCAGTGTGTCGAGACTCATTGTTTCGATGTTGTTCACCGAGAAATTGAACTGCGTAGGAGCAGTCATTACCATTTGATTTGCCATAATGATTTTGTGTTAAAAGGTTATTAAAAAAGCGGTAAGCAAGTGCTCACCGCTCGGTTATCTGTCTACAAGATGTTTGTGTTTCTCGAAGTAGTGGCACATCGCCAACTCCGCTATGTTGTAGGAGAATATCTCGCACCACCAGTCGAGCAGGTCGACATACTCGTCAGAGTTTCCATACTCCTCATCTACACCCTCCGGCACGATATGGTCGCCAACAAAGTCGCTGGCAAGTTCCATTACCGATTCGTGGTCGTAGGTGGCAATGTCGTCAATCTCTCGCTCCTTGATGTAGTCGCACACCTCTTTGGCGTGACTATGTGCCTCGTCGCTCTTGATGAGAGACATCTCACCGGTGAGCATATTGACGTGAATGCCGAGATGATGCGCCGAGAAGCCTCGCCCGAGCATCTCCTCTTTGAATGGGTCTATGAGTGCTATCATACCTCCTTGTTTAGTAGTTTTACAGGAACCCAATATGCAGAGGAGCCAAAGAGTTCAAGACCCTCGTCATCGTTGATAAGCATACACTCCTCGTTGCCGATAAACTGTTGCGAAGCAGGCCACTCGACAGCACGATAGCACTTCTCTCGGTCAGGTGTTCTGCCGAATTGAAGCATATACTCATACTCAGGAACGAGCCTTGCTCCGTTATCCTCTCTGTCGAATACAGGATAGCCAATATCTTCCTGCTCGAAGTAGGTGCCGTCATCGGGGAACTCCACCAAAGCATAGATATTGTTGTCCCATTCCTGGCCGCAGTTCGAGCAGCGATTGAGTCCCGTCGTTACATCGAAGTAAATCATCTCCGACTCGCACTTGGGACAGAAATCAACTCTGCGTTTAGGTATGCCGACAGCCTCTGCGATAATCTCCATACTATCCCAGAATAGTTGCTCGCAGTAGTCGTTCGCCATACGGCGGGCTAGTTCCTGCATCTGCTCATCTGTGGCCTTGTCAGCGTCAAAGTGTCTTGCTCGGAGGTCATCGCGGCATACCGAGGTAATCGGGAAGAAGCCCTCGGCAAGCAACGCCTGTATTCGCCTCTCCTCATCTGTGGGGTTCTCAATGGCGTTGAAGTACGCCTTCACTGCTTCTAAAATTCTATTCATTGCTTTGCTCTTTTTTCTCTTGATACTTGATAAGTAAGGTGTGCATCGACCAGCCGCAGAGTGCCATCAGCATATCCCCACAGTTATCCTCACGGTATGCCTGAATAAGCTGGTGTGCCTTGTGTCGGTAGGTCTCCTCATCGGATTGTATCTCCGACATCACGACCTCCATAAATGTCTCGCAGTTCTCCTCGGACGAGAGAATATCATCCATTAACTCTTCTTCTTTGTCGTAGTTCATATTGCTGTTGGTTTGTTCTTGTGTCATCTCGTTAAGCCAACGCTTCACATCCTCCATATCCTCCTCCACGGTGTCGTTGTGCAGGCAGGAGCACATACCGTCACCATCGTAGTAGACAAGCACAGGGTGCTTCGTTGCAGGACAGTAGCGGATAAGTAGTTCATCCTTTTTGAGTAGTTCGGTATCCTCGGGATTACGCATCGTGGCAATGACCTTTGAGGAGCGTTCCAAGATGCTCTGCTCCGCTGCCGTGAGTGACTCCTTGCCACCCAGCAGCTGCTCAATGTCTTTGAGTAGTTGATAGACCATAGGCTACTCCTCGCTGTTATGCTCCTTGAATATTGCTCGCTTCTCATCGTAGGATTTCGCCTTCCACCACTCGTTGCAGGCATCAACAAAATCCTGATAGCCCTCTTCGGGCGAGAAATCATCCTGGCGGTAGCCCGTAACCCGCTCCATTGTCGGAAAGTCAGCATCGCCCCACCAAGCCTCCATTCGCTCCACAAACTCCGTCTTCGTGCAGAAGTAGTTGTGAGCCTCACACTCGTTACACCAATTATCATCACGGTCAATGCCCGTCTCGCCGATGTACTGGTGGGTGTTGGCATCTACCCACGCCTGTGTCTGAATCTCTGTCGAGCCGCACTCCTCGCATACAATCAAATCTCTCTCCTCCATATCAATACCAAGATATTAGTACATACTCATTCTGCTGGTCGCTCTCGTTGATGAGGCGGTCAAGTACCTTTGTGATGAACTCGTCGAGTGTCATCTCAATCTTGGTAAGGTATCTGGTGAGTTCCTCCTCATTCTCCCGATACTTCTCGTCCTTGTCGATAAGCATCTGGCGAAGACGCTTGAGTTCCTCGCGTTCCACCTCATAGTCATCGGTGTAGATGTCCTCGGCATTATTCTCAATCTCGAACATCGAGAAGATATCGTATAGGGCATCCTGCCCATCGCTACCAAACATACCGCCGTAGCCGTATTGTACCTGGTAGGTTGTTCCAAAGTGTAGTTGTCTGCTCATATCTTTTGTTATTGGTTAGTCAATGTCGTAGCCGATGAAGTTCTCATCGTTGATAAGTAGGTAGTAGTAGCCGTTTCCACAGCCACGAAACTCCTTGCTGAAGCCTGCATTAAGCACTCGCTTACCCGAAGTGTCGCCCTCAATCTCGCAGGGTTCAACCCATAGCGAGCCATCGTAGCCACGGAAGTCGAAGCGCAAAGAGTAAAACTTTTTACCCTCGCGCAGAGCCTCACGGAACTGCTGCATAGTGAGCTCTCCGCACCATTTCTCCACGGCTTTGAGCGATATGACCTGACCATCGATGCGTGTACCTGTGGTCAATCCGTTCTCATAAAGCGACTTTGAAGGGTCCGGGTTGAGTGCCTTCTTGATATAGGGACCAGTGAATGTCGCCTTGCTTGCCAGGCGCTGATACTTCAACACCATCTGACGGTTAGCCTCCTCGGCACTCTTGGGAGCGTGGTCTGATGGATAAAGCACCTTTTCGATGCTATCCCAATCTGTGAAGAGATAACCACATTTTCTCTTGTTCGGGGCAACGATGCCTATCTGATTCTGGTCGCGGTTGATAAAGAGCCTGCGACGCTTACCGCCAATCTGCACATGGAGTGATGGCGGGTTTGCTGTATTGCGTAAATATTCTTCTGCTGGGTGCATAATGTCCTCCTTTCTATACGGCCAATGCCTGAATGAAATACTCCTCATAGTCGGCTTCGATGCCGAGGTTTGAGCAAGCCAACTCTATGTCGCTATGCTGCATATCGTTCACCTCGCGTAGTTCACGCAGATACCTGAGTTCATCATCGAGGTACTCTTGTGCCTGCTGCTCATCGCACGAGCAGCCACCACATATAGCCTGAATAATTCCTATTGCCATAATGATTCTGATTTTTAGTCTAACTCGAATTCGTCTTCATAGACGGTAATCTCTTTGCCACTCTCACAGATCCTCACGAGCCACTGATTACCGTAGGGCTCAATAAGTTCTATGCGGCGGTAGCCCAAGTATGGTACTTTGAGCGTTGCTATTGCTCCTCTCTCCATTATGCTACCATCTCAAATTGTACACAGAACTGGAACTCGCTGATGAGGTTGCCTACATAAGGCATCTTTACGGGGTCCTCGCCATAGGGACAGAAGATAGTTTTTGCGTGTGTCTTGCAACGGATACCTTGCTCGCGTACTTTTGAGAGCAAATATGCTCTGCGTCGTAGTTGTTTCTTGCTCATAGTTGTAGTTTTTTTTGAAAGATATGAATGCCATTCGGGGGCATTACTCTAATTGTTTGATGTAGGCGTCCTACTGAAGGATGCCCAACAGCTAATCAAGCTGGGAGGGCATCGTATCGGCAGGACGGTAGTAAATGTGATGGCCCTTCATATCGAGGTTGCCTAAAGTTGGTGGTACGATTGCTGACCGGGGGCATAACTCTAATCAGTAGATGTAACTCCTTGTGATGAACGCGCGAACCGGTTGATATACCGGTTCGCGGGTCGCTTGAACAAGGCCGTGCTAAATATGTCAGCCCATCAATACCTGCTTGCCAACCGTGCCGGGCTACTTCTTACGCCACTCGGCCATCTTGCGCTTGAGGTCGATGCCGTTGTCTTCGAGCATCTTCTTTAATACTGCCAAGAGTCGCCAGCCATCGCCGTTGCGGTACATCTTAGCCTTGGTGGTGATGAACGCCAACGACTGGTATTTGTCCAGACGCTTGCCGGCATCATCGTATGCCACGCAGCCGTGGAAGCGGATAAGGTTCTGCATCGTGAAGAAGGCACCCGAACCCTTGTAGGCATCAATCCACGCACTACACTGTGGGGTCTGCCAGTGCATCTTGAGGCGCAGTGAGTTGAACTCTGCAACAGCCTCGTAGAGTTTTGCAGCACCCTTGGCACGACGGATAGCGTACATAGCACTCTCCAATGGGCGATAGAGTTTACTGTAGAGGTCAGATACGAAGATGTTCTTGCCGGCGATACGCTTATAAGGGACACCCTTGCACTTGCGTACCTTAATCATATCGACACGCTTCTTGAGGAGTCCGATATACTCGCTTGCCATCTTGGTCGCTACCTCGGCGTTGAACCAGCGGTTGCGGTCTGTGAAGTTCTCAGGGTCACGGTGCTCCATCTTCATCTGTGCATAGAGCTCGTCGAGGAGCATCTTCCACTGATACTCGTAGCCCATACGGTGAATCATAGCGGTAACACCCATGGGCTGCTTGGTGCGATAGTCGAGGGCGGTCATCATATGGAACATCTGTGCCATAACCCAGCGGCGGAACAATCGAGGATTAGGCACCGTGCCCTGCTTGATGATAAGCTCGAAGAGCGGGTCGTTATCATCGAGGACAACCAACTTGCCGTCCTTGTTTGATGCTACACACTCACCACCATTGGCACCCTGCATAGCGAAGAGGTGGCTTACATCTACACCTGCATCACGCAACGCCTCGATACGCTCCTTGGCTGTCTTGGGCAGTTTTTTGGCAGGCTTAACCTCCTTGCCGACAACCTCAGCATACACAACACCGATACCGGCATCTTTACCAATCACTGTAGCAACCGTAGTAATAGTCTTGTCTGCGATTGCCAACTCTGCACCACACTCGGGGCAGAGTACTTTTGTCTCATTCTTTTTGCTCATAATTTATTTGTTGTTTGTGGGATTATTTCCCGGGTGAATCCATTGTTTGAGAATTACGAGGTCCTTATCCTCCTTGCTTTGCCAGAACCATTTGCCCATACGCTCTTCGTTCCACTCCATTCCGAGCAGCACTTGGCAGAGGATGTAGAGCTCAAGTTCTATCTGTGCGGGGTCTCTGCGCTTGCCATAGAGCATATCATCGTCCGAGAGTTCCCGCTCGGGCAATGCTCGGAAGTATTGGCGGGACTTGCTCTCGCTACGCTCCGAGGGCACAGAGTGCTTGTAGAAGGTGTAGAGGCGTTCCACGGTGTAGAGGAAGTCATCAAGCGTTGCCAACGACATTCCCAACTCACCCTCGAACTCTCCGTTTGTGATAATCTTCTTGCCGTCAATCGTAAGGTTTCTCCTTTCGAGGTCAACCCTGAATTTTGCTCCGTCCTTAACGGCTTGGACGGACTCGTGGTAGATGTTATTCATTTGCTTACTTGTTTTCGTGTTTAGCACTCTGAGCCTATGACGCATCACTATATCAATCTGATAAATACAGTGGATTCTCGATCCTGAGACCTGACAATCTGCGGGTGTCAGGATCGAAGTAAGAGACTGTATTGTTAAACGAGGCTCCTTGTGCAGTTTTGGTTGCGTTACCTTATGGTCTTGTCAGGGTGGCACATATCTTTATCAATCTGATGTAAGCAGCACTGAATCTGATGGACCCTAAGTCATCTATCGTAATCGCAGGAGATGACTAAGGTTCCATCAGACTGCGAGGGCTGCTCAGTAAATTCCTGACCTCGACCATAAACCTTGTGCGAGGCGATGCGTAACGGTGAAGAGGTGGCATATACCTCTATGTTTGTGATGTCTCCCGTCTGGGGAAGCCTAAGCAGCGGCGTCGTATAACAATCGGGATTACGACGCCGCAGCGGAGGCTTATTTAAGACGGGACAATAAATTCTCTTCCTCGATACGCTCCCTATGCCGGGCAGATTCTTATAGCAGTGGCACATCGCTTTATACTTTCGATCTATCCAGCGTGAAGCCAGCTCGGAGGAGTCTCGAAGGAGGACAATCTGCCTCCTTCAAGACTCGGCGGAGCTGGGTTTGCACGCGGGATGTGAATATCTGCTCCTTGAACCCTTGCCGATGTGCTTCGGCATATTGCGAATGTCAGGCAACCGACACATTGCTTTACTCGCTTGATAAATACAGGTGGTGCCAGAAGTTACATGGATTCACCTGGGGATAACCAGGTGAATATATCTCACTTCTGGCTGTATACCTGTATTATTGAATTGTTGCTCTTCATTCGCTTGTCGTGTGTTCGACTTGTGTTATAGTGATGCTACCAGCGTGTTATACACCGCACGGCTGGTGAGCAGTGCTTTCTGCATACAACCAATGGTCATATAGCCATCAATCTCTCCGGGCATCTTCTCACGGTTTGCCTTGACATTGCGACCTCGACCACGCACGATGCAGCCATCACTCTTCGTAGCCACATAGCCCAAACCGCCAACCTTGCGCTTGCCCGTCTTCACAGCACGCAGACAGTCCATAACAAACTTATTCAACTCGTCAATGTCGCTGCGAACATTGCACACGGGCAATATCTGTGTAGCCCAGCTATGTTCGCCATCTCCCTTGTAGAGGTAGCGATTAACCGAGTTGATAGCCTTGTGTAGTGATGTTCGGGGGTTGCGGATTGTGCGACGCTCAATCTCTCGTTGAAATGTCTTGATGCGTGAGGATGAGAGGGAGATGTCAGCACCCTTGATGCTATAGCCGAGGAATTTGAACCACCTATCCGATGTCAGATACTCAACCTTCTTGGGATTGAGGTGCATAGACTTCTCGGCGAGGCGGCTCTCCAAGATGGTCATCGCCTGCTCATACTTCTCCCCGATGTAGAGCATATCGTCCGAGTAGCGAGTGTAGAACTCACCCAGAGCAGTAAGCTCTGCATCAAGGTCATAGAGCAATACATCGGCAAGCCAACTCGCCACGGCACAGCCCTGCTTGAGGGATTGGAACTTGCGCTGTAGTTTGTTATCTTCATCAAAGTAGAGGTCATTGTGATAGTACTTGCGGAGCACATCTATAACCACGGAGTGTCCGTGCTTTGCCTCGACCTTATCAAATGCCTCATCGATAAACATCAGAGGCACGCTGTCGAAGTACTTGCTCAGGTCTGCCTTCCAGCCGAGTGTGTTAGTTGTTGAATTGTTGGCAATACGACTGCTCACCTCCTGCACAACCTTACCACATCCGATGCCTGTCTGATAGGATTTGCACGCAGGGTGCACCATCTCCGGCATAAGGTCAAACAGCAGGTCATTGGCAATACTGAGGATTATACGGTCGATAGGTTCGTTCACATAGACGGTGCGGAACTCACCGTTATCCTTGGGGATTTGTGCCGTGTGTGGCGGGGAAATCTCATACTCACCGTGCTTCATTGCACTCGCAATGGCAAGGCGCGTATGCTCACTTGCAAGGTGTATCAGCTGGTCTTTGCGGATATCCTTGCCTACACCTTTCGCAATGGCCTTCGTCCATCGGTCGAGGTCGAAGAACATCTCTAAAATCTTGTCTGCCATAATTATTAAATGTATGGTAATGAGTATTCACTCATAGGCTCGGCGATGGCTTTGCACATCTTGTGCGATGCCTCGTTGCGTGGGTCTATGCGCCACGACTCGGCATTTGCCATCTTGCATACACAACTTCTGACCAATCGGAAGAAGTTCTGCTGCAATGTCCTATGCATATAAGGAATAGCCTCGGCAAAGCGGTCAGGGTTGAAGGAAAATGAATTAATTGCATCTTCCAATGCTCGTGCAGCCTTAAACTCGCGGCTATCTTCAAGATTGTCAGACGGTTTACCAAACTTGGCAATATCCAACTGATTTTCTAAAACAATAATGGCGGCACTCATCATCGCCGCCATAACTTCTCCATCAACTCGGAGTATGTTGTCTTTAGATACGATTGTTATCTCGTTGCTACTCTCCTTGAACTGCTCAAGCTCTGTGAGCATACCTTTGATTTGCTGTATCTTTTCTCTATCCATAGTCTATCTGATTAGTTCGTTTTCACATAGAAGCACATCACCCACGATATAGTCAAGGGTGGTAAAATGTTGGTGGAAGATGTTGTCTGCCTCCTCGTTGTAAGGCAGGTCGAGCAACTTGCCCTCCTCGTTAAGGATCATAGATTGCTTGTCGTCAAGTTCAATAATCTCGACCATTCCGCCAACTGCCGCCTGCATCTCCTCAAGAGTGAAATACTCTCCGTTGGCAGGTGCTGCAGCGGTGCGTGTTCCGTCTGTTTTGATTATCTCAGCCATTGTTATTTACAGTTTTTATGTTCGTTACACAGTTCAATGAAGTACTTACGCTCGGCAAGGAGTCGGTCATATTTTTCGGGGTCCTCCTCGCGGCGCATATCAGGTTTGCCCGCTGCAAAGTGCTCAACAAGCACACATCCGCAGGTGTGGGTAATCTTTATTGAGGTACTCAGCACCTCAATCTTTGCACCCTCTTTGGGCACGGCATCACTCTCGATGATGCGTAGTTTATCTATCTGGCACATCACTTTCGGGGTTTAGGCAGCCACGCTGTATGTCGCTTGACACGGCGTAGTTGGTTGATGATATTCTCGAACAACTCTCTGGAATAGATGCGGTAGTGAAAGGCGGCAGAATACTCGCACACATTACCGTGAAAGTCCACATAATTTCTATCAGGGTTTATGCTGAAGAGCGAGCCTTGCACTTCAAGGGTGTAGTGGTTTTCTCGCAGCCACTTGAAGAACTCAAAGATGTCGGGATAGCGTGAGTGGAAGGTGCAGTAGTCATAGTGGTTCTTGCGCAGATTGAGAAGACGCTCTGCCATCTCTCGGCGGTAGCGTCTATCGTCATACTTATTGCCGCTATCAGAGGTAAGGCTGCAAAGGAAGAGTTTTCGCTTACCCAACTGAAAGTAGTATGGCGTGTGCATCACAATCCTATTGTGCCACCCATTATGGTTGCGTAAAGGCTCACTCTTGATAATCTTCGGGTGTTGCTTCAACTTCTTGGCAAAGCGGCTTATCTCGGCATCTATATCATCATCACTGAGGCGTATATCACGCAGAGCCTTGAAGTACCTATCGCCCAAACGAAAGCATAGGTCGTACATCGTGCCCGAGTACGCCTCACCCACGAAGAAGCGGTTGCGACGCTGACGCTTGGGAGGTACACAGCCTAAGAGGTCGTAGTAACGCTCCTCCGTAATCTCCTCGAAGGGTTGGCATAGAGCCTTGTCGTAGCGTTTAAGCAACAGGACTATGCGGTCAGGGGTTACGGTGATAAGAAATGGATTGTCATACCTATCACGCAGTTGTTCCAGAGTTTCTCCACCATAGTCGCTATGCACATCATCACGCATAGAGGTGACAATGACGCTATCAAAGTAGCGTGAGTCGATAACCAGAAGCATAGCCTACAATGTTATGTTGAGCACTCTGCGGGCAGCAATCACAGCGTTCTGGGTGAGTTGTCGCTGCCACGCCTGATTACGAGGTGACCATTTGAAAGCGTTACCCTTGAGTTTGGTACGCATATCGCTGTCAGGAACGCTGTCGAAGAGGATTTGCAGACGATCTTCGTCGTAGTTATAGACAACAGTTCCACCCTCAAAGGCAATCTCCTTATTCTCTCTGTCTGCCTGTTGCTCCAACTTCTCACGCACCTTGCGCACCAACTCCGGCAGTTTGAAGATGCCGTGGCGAGCAGTAACGATAGGCTTCTTCATCGTCGCATTGAGTTCTTTGATAAGGGCAACAGCACGGTCGATAATCTCCACATTGCCCTTATTACAATGTGTGGCAAGTCGCCCATAGAGGTTGCCGACAATAAGTGAGCGCATACAGGGCAGCGTACCATTGTCAATGCCTCGAATAGTTTCGGCGGTACTCTCGATGTCCGCTTTAACGGCAAGCCACGCCTCTTCGGCAAACTCTTCGGGAGTCTTGTTGCGCTCTTGTGCCTTGCTGATAGCATCTAACGCACGCTTGCGCCACTCTCGAAATGCTGTAACACTCTTCTCGTAACTGCTGAGGGCTTTGTCGTTGCGCTGGGTGTTGAAGCGTGCAGGTCCCGTAATCATAGCACTCGCACAGCGACTATTGGCAGAAATCATCGCCACGAAGTAGCGGATATAGTTCTCCTTGTACCGCTCACGCTGCTCCTCGGGCATAGCAGACAGGTCTTCGTGCAACTCTTTCTCGTAGGAGGCAATATCCGACTCGCCACGCTCTTCGGGTGAGAACGATGTGAGATTGTAGGAGCGACACGCCTGCTCGAAGTATGCCTCAAGGTATCCGGGGTGTGCAAACTCCACAACCTCCCAATCGGCAAAGGCAGCAGGTGCGAGGATCTTCTCCTCGGCAATATCTCCGATAAGGTGAGCATAGCTGCAATAGCCATACTTCTTGCCTCTAAAATGAAATGCCACAGGCTGACTCTCTGCGGCATCTTTACGCCTAATCGTGAGCACACGATGGGCATTAACTTTGGTTAAGGTAATCGTTTCCATTTCTCTGATTTTTATGTTAATACTCTTTGTTCCTTGATGTCGAGAGCTGCAATCCACACTAAATACATCAGTGCATCGTGGCGGCTCTCAATAGTTGGGCTGTCGCACAGACAGCAGACAGCATATCTGAGGTTCTCGAACGACACATCGGCAAACTGCTCGACGATATATTCCTTGCTTGCAATCTCATCGCACACATCATCGGCACTGCCCATTGCAGGCACGGCATCTATGTCCTCGGCTTTAAGCCCAATCTCTTTGTAGAGGTAGTCGAAATAGTAGTACTCCATAGCATTACTCTTTTTCGGTAAAGGTGATGCGGGTTGCTCCATCGTAGCCGAACTCTGCCTTAAGTCCAAAGGCTTCGGCATCGCAACTGATACTGCATATATCCCAGATTTCAAGACGCTGGGCACAGGTTATGACCGTATTGCTATCACTGATTTGTGGCTGCTTGTCTTTGAGTGAGGCACTGCCACAGATACCTCTCAGTATTATGCCTCGCTGATGTGTCGTTAGTGCCATACGCTAATCCTCCTCTATGCCATAAAGGTTTGACATTGTGCTACGCAGGGCATCACGGAAGCCATTGCTCTCGCCCCAATACTCCAGCAGTTCATCGGCAATGGTCTGCATCTCTTCGTCTGTGGGCATATCGCCGTCAAAGCCGTACTCGTCAAGCAAGGCACGGCTGATGATTACACCTGTTACTTCACTGATTTTGTTGCTCATATCTATTCGGTTTAGTTCTGAATATCTTTACATAAATCTCTTCGTCTTCGTGTTTCTCGTTGTAGTTGCACACAACCTTCTCAACCTCTTCAAAGTTGGTTACCTTGTAGCCCGTGATGTTTTCAATCTCCTTGAAGAACTCCTGCTCTTCGCCCTCTTCGTACTGATACTCCTCGCCACAATCGTAGGGAGTGATGGTGTATCTCTGAGGAAAGTATTCTCCGGCAGTGTCATTGGTGGCATAATATCCCATTCCCGGCTCCTCGGTAATGAAGTAGAACTCAAGGCTCGGATATTTCCCTTGCAAGAAGGTAACAACCTCGTCAGGGTCATTCCACGCAGTTTCGGTGTCAAAGCGCAATGCTCCATTGTCTTCATCTTTTTGTAGGTCAAGCCACGCTCCTCGGCAGTAGATTGTATTCCAATCACCACCAAGCAGGGTTACAAGGTTTCCGAGCCAACTCTTGCCGAAGCCATTTTCGACAAGCGACTCCTCACGCTCTTCGAGAGAGCGCATCTTCTCGTAGAGGTCGCACACTTCTTTCTCTTCTCCCGTTACGACATAGGAGGTAAAGCACCAATTAGGCATAGTTCACTGTTTTGTTAAAGTATAGAGCCAATAGCCCCATAGCGGTTTTACATCGGTTGATTTTTACGCATAGACCTTGCATCTTCTACTGCACAATACCAAGGTGTCGGCAGAGAGCGGATAGGTCTTGTTTAGGTGGTCAGGGAACGCCTCACGAAACATCAGTTCGGCGGTCAGATACTCCTTGCAGAGTTTTCTCCTGCGTCGTTTCTTGGCAGGGAGTGGCACTACGATTGCTCGCTTTTTGCGCTCCTTGGGCATACGCCACTTGCCTCCGACAAAGACGGCTTGATACTCTCTCTGCAACACATTGTTGCGGTAAGCCGATACCGATACGCACGGAACATCGCCCAGAATGTTCTCACGGGCAAGGCGGTTAAGCGTATCTTCGGCACTCTTAAAACTGGCAAAGCACCCGAAATGGCGGGTGCGTTTTGCGTTGAATACTTCTATCATTTTGCTTCGATTTTGCTTGTTGCAGACACTCCGAGTTGCAATCTCGGCATAGTGTGTATTAGTGTCTAAAAGAGATGTGCGCACATAGTTCGGGCATAGTTCTCCTCGCTATATGCGCACTCTCGGCAGTGTTCACTCCTCGTCATCGCAGTCTATACCTGCGGCAAGGTTGCAGATCTCTTGCAATGCAGACTCTATCTGCACCAAGTCATCGATGTCGAAACAGATGGCATCATCATCACTTTCCCACACCTCACGGGCAATATGGATTGCTTCGTGTATGGCGGTGGCAGATGCTTCCAATGCCGTCTTCACATCGTCAATGGTATGCTGACGCTCCACTGCGGGCATACCTGCGGCAGAATTTCTCTCGCTCATCACGGTTACGATACCTCTTGCCCGAAACAAAAAGAGCGTATTATCGGCATACACACGATAACACGCTCTTCACGCAATTACGAAAATCTAACTATTGCAGACCTATTTCAGGCAGATTGTCGGATAGTTACTCCACGGATTAAGCCGCTTTTTCGAGGTCTACGACTACAACCTCTTCAGCGGGCTTGGTGGCAGGTTTACGACCACGCTTGGCAGGGGCTTCTGCAGGCTCTGCCTCAACCTTTGCAAGGTTAGGGGCAAAGTTCATTGCATCACGGATTGCCTTTGCAGCCGAGTGGATAGTCTTGGCAAAATCTCGGCTCGACTTCTCAAGGTCTACCTTTGTAGGCACAAGTCCAATGCGAGCCCACACACTATCCGTGAGGTCGTACTTCTTGATGCGATTGTTACGATTGTCGCAGATAATAATCTCTGCGGGAGTGGTGGCACGGAATTTCGAGCGGATACCGTCGGCATCCTCACGCAACTTTTTCTCCTCTGCAACTGTGTGCCAAATAGTGGCTACGAGGTTTTTAACTACACGGAAAATCTCGTTGTCCGAGTTATCTGCAGGCTCGAAGTCCTTGCCCCAGAAATGTTGTGCTGTCTGCACCAATTCTCCGTCCTTGTTGGTTGAGTTGTAAACCAACATTACACCTGCAAACGCACTGAGGTTTGCATACTGCTCTTTGTTCAATTTTGAAGTTGCCATAATGATTTGAATTTTACAAACTCTGCGCAAAATTACGCATTGCGGGCACTCTCGGAGTCGAACCGAGAACCTTACACGCTATAGTGCAAAGTGTGGCAACCATACGCCACGCACCCAAAAATATGCCGTGCATTTCACCCTGCACGGCACATTTTTCGTAACTTTGTTGCACCTATAAGTGTACCCTATAATTGGCTATCCATCAGAGCATAGTGGTGGCATAAGTGCATCAGCACCGGTCTGCTCTGCGTGTCATCGCACAATCTCTGCTTACTCCAATTTCTGCAGAGTGTTTCTTTGGCACACCCCGTATCTTTTGCAATACGGCAGCACACATTCGAGCGGTTGGCGGTTGGTGATTATGGGCATAACATTGGCAATACCCTTTTCTCAGGCTCCGTGCAGGGTGTTTTTCCTGCATAGTAACTTTTATCTCCGAGCGCACAAGGGCGCAATTATGGCATTATTCTGTTACCTCTCTTTTCTACACGGCTCTCGCACTCCCAAATTTGCGTGCTTTGCGTGTACGGACTATTTGCACAAATAGACCGCTCCAACTTGCTACATTGGTCTGTAGTTCCGCTCGGTGTGGTTATTTAACACCCTATTTAAGCGTTCCGAAACGCACGGACAATTTTTGATTTTCCCAGCCTCAAAAATAGGTTTCCCACAAAAAGGGCTGTTGTTTTCTCGCTTGTGCGGTTTGGTTTGTCTGTTTTGTAAATTTGTTTTTTAAGTGTTTATTTTTTCATTTATTTTTTCGTTTACTCTTTGCCGTTGTTGTTGGCGTTTGAGTACAGCACTATAGTAACACCGAATTTTCAAACTCCAAAACTTTTGCGAAAAAAATTTTTGTGATGGATAGCGATTTTAATTTTTGCTTGAGTATGGAACGCCCACGCGCGAGGGCTTGTCTTAAACCTTTGAAAATCAAACATTTGTAAAAAATTGAAAAAATTTTCATTTTTGCAAAAATCAATTTTTGCCCGTTTCAACATATATAAACAACTGAAACAAAGTATTTTACGCTGATTATCAAGCAGTTACAAAGTCAATTCTTTTATATATAGGTGAAAATCAACGAAAAAATAAATTTTTGTTTCAATTTGTTACTTTGATAGGCTTTTTTGTTCACTTTTGGACAAAGTAAACATTCTAAAACATTGATATTCAACGGTGTAAAAAATATAAAAAGAATTGGGAGGGTGTACACCCCGGTGCGGATTCAGTATCTCTCCTCGGGCCATTTTTCCAAGTCCCATTTTTGAGAAAGTGAACAAATAATTAGGATGCTATTTTCTGGGGTGTTCGAGTATATGATTGTGAATAGTGAATTTTGTTATATAATTCTGATTACCAGCAGACTAATCTAAACTAATGTATATAGACTTTTCACTCTTTGATTTTTTTGTTCACTTTGTAATCCTTTATATATTTTAGTCGAAACGCAGCCTCTGAGATGCTGATTTCACAACTGAAACAGGCGGATGTGAAGAATGATTATTTGTGCACTTTGTCTAGCAACTGATATAAATAATATGTCCGCGTGCGTGCGAGGCAGATGTGGTGAACGCAGTGCAATACGGTCAGGCGCGAGGGGCGGCGTGGGTGATGGAAGGTTGTCTTGTGTGTTGGTGGTATATGTAGAAAGTTATTATTTAATAGTTTCACTATTATTATATGAATGCTGAGGCTTAGGGGATATTCTATATCCCCGCATAACTATAAATTCCCCAGTTCATCGGCAGACGGCGCAGTCCGTCTGTTATATTAAATCAAGGTCCTTTTTGTTACTTTTTCCTCCCAGGAAAAAGTTATTGTGTTATGTCTTGAGGCATATATAAACCTATATATGCCTTCTTATACTATATTATTATACTCATTGCAGTTTTCAGCAAACCCTTCAGCATGCAACTTGTTAAAAACAGCATATCTATTGTATAACTTAGCAAACCACGCTATTTGAGGCATAAAAAATGGCGAGAGACAACGCTCCCGCCACTTGATAATTACTCAGTACCTGCCAGCCTAACCATTAAAGAACTTAGCTACATCCTCCTCGGTTATTGACATCACGCTACGTTGTGTTTTTGTAAATGCCCAATCAGTAAACTTACGCAACTGCACATAACTCCACCGATTAGTAACGATATTAATTAACCTATCATAGGCCTGTATATCCCAAATATAGTCGTACATCCCGTCAATTGGAACACGCTTCAATAGTCCCATCCATTCTGCTTTTTCCACGCATTTCTCAAATGTATGTCTTCGCATACCTAAGCATCCTAGATGTTCCTTAGTTGGGCGGATAGTCTTATATCCCAGACTTCTCTGTGCGTTGAGATCTGCCATATAGACCATAAAGGCTGACTCTGGCAAGTCAAATGCCATCATCAGCCCTTTGTAAAACTTGTAAAAAGCAGGTGCTTTCTTCGCGTTCATTTTAATTCTCTGTTTGTGAATCTTGCTTCTCCTCTTTGAGGTAGAAGTGAATAATTTTACCATTGATCATAGGTTTGTAAACCTTGTAACCTAACGCTTTTGCGTGCTTGCCTACCGATACACGGTTAGCGATTTTGCCTGTTGTTGCGACCAAGTGACGAGCCATCTCATCAAATGTCATCTTCTGCTTAAGTTCCATAGTGAATAGAATTTAAAAGTTAATACTGGATTGTCACTTAAAGTATAGGGGGCAACTAATATCAAAGGTTTACAAATAACTTAAATTAATCGAATCTGATACCGCGATTTTTTGAGGAATCAACGGTTAATACTGTTCAATCGCGGTTCAGACTTCGATTCTTAGGATAGCATCAGTTGGGTTATCTCTTTAATGAATGCCTCGTTGCGTTCATCCATCCACTCCTTGGCAACATTCCAGGATAGCGACTTCCCGAACTTGAAGTTCTCCTTGGTTATGGAGTGATGCGACAATCGCCCCTCGGTTGGCTTGAGTCCCAACTCGTGGAGTTCGCACAGCCCATCGTGAAAGAAGGTGCAATAGCCATTATCTTCCTGTTTGGCTTGTACCATCAGCACTGGATAACCAATCTTTCCGAGAGCCATGCCCACGCACCAATGTGTAGGAGCCAGCCTATCTTTATACCCGGCTTTGATAAGCCGAAGTATATCTTCGGGAGTACCTAAGCAAGGTGTCTTACACTGTTGCTTGCACTTCTGGCATTTGCACTCTATGGGTCTGCGACCCGTCTTGCGCATTATGCGCTGTAATGATGTCTCCATTAAGCAAATTCAGGGTGTTTCTTGTTCCACAACTCAATGATAGACTCTCGACCGATGTGCGTCCAACGCTTTACGCTGCCAAAGGTAAACATCTTACCTTGTGCATTCTCCCATGTGTATGGCACATCGCACTGCCATGAGCGGTATGCCGGCAGCACCACCCATTGTTTCTTCTGATACTTACATATACCTTCCTCCATCAGGAACTTGTGCATATGGCGAGAGGATATGTTGAGCTCCTCGGCAATATGGGTGCTCTTAAACCAATCTCGATTCTCAATGAAGTCATCGTAGAATGCAGCCTTTGGAGCATACTCGCGGACTATTCCTCTCAACTCATCAATCATCTTGTTTGCCGTGTTGATATCTTCGGGCATTGGCTTGCTCAGGCAAGGAATGTTAATGGTCTTAGGTTGTCTTCGCTTCTGCAGTCGTTGCTTATACTTATCCTCGAAGATGACAAGCTGCTCATCGCACCACTTCACCAAAGCGGAATCGGGGTCAGGATCTACCCAGCGAGCCAAAGCTGTAAGCAAGGGCGCTTCAATCCATGTTGCACCAATGCCTCGACCACGCGAGGTCAATATCTGAAACTCATATCTGTCGGTGATGTTGTTCTGCGCCAGTCTGCGGCGAAGATTGTCCGTAGCAGCAACACGCAACCAGTCGCTTGGGAAATGTCCATACGGCTGAGTAATCTGTGTGGCATTTACCATCAGCTTGTCGCCGATGCGCCTAAATGTAACGGGCATATCTTCGTTGAACTTAACTGTTGTATCTACATGATGCTGAGCCTGAGTCTCTGCGGCCTCTATCTCAAAAATCTTATTACCAAACTCTTCCAGCTCATCTATTAAGTCTCGGGGTAAAATACTCTCCCTACGCACTAACTGAATAATGGTATGCATATCACTAGGACGGATAGCCCAATACTCTCTTCCATTACGGCGGAAGGTCATCTTCATTGCCGAAGGACAGAGATTGAGGATTGCCCCATCCTTCAAAATTTCACGTTGCTTGGTAATCTCGCACACATCCGACATGCAGATGTACTGGTGCCCATAATAGTTCCTTGACACCTTAATACTTGTGTCTCTGAACGGGACTGTTCTGTTTTCTCTCATAACTACTTCTTTTTGTTTTTCTCTTTCTGTTCTTTAATCTCTTTGCGTACTCGCTTTTTTGCCATCTCTCGCACGGTGTAGTAAACCCTTTCTTCACCACACAACTCGTCATAGTCTGCAAGAAGCAATGTCCCCAGGTCGGCAATCTCTATCTCCACACTATCGTGAAGTTGTCTAAAGTAGAGTCCTCCGCTGGTTTTGTGCTTGCCAGTACAACAGGCATATATGGACTGCAAATTTCCTTTGGTCAGTTCAGCAGCACTATTTAGCGAGCGTGTGACGGCAATTAGGTTTTGTGCACCATTGAAAATCAGCACAACCTTAGGTCGTCTAAACTTGCTACGTCTCATAGGATTTTACACTTTTTGTTAATTCCTCAATAGTAAATCTACTTCCGGCAGCCATAATTAGCCAAGAATCTGAAACCGAGAACCCGTCTATAAGCAATTCTGACATACGCTCCAAAAGGAACGCAGCAAAGTCAGGTTCAACATAGACGACAAACAGAAGGGCCAGGCTTTCATCAATTAATATATGTCCCGAAGTCTCATCACGAATAACTATTTCCTCCTTATCGATGCTGTATATATTTGACAGAGCCGTAATCCAATGATGGAATGCTACCCGAAACTCTTGCACACTATGACGCCGCTCGTCTCCACGACTACGGATAAAGTGTGTAGCATCGAAATATGTGGGGCCGTTATTCGGTGATTCTCCGAAGAGAAGTTCGGGGAATTCCCTGTAACGAATTATTCTACAAGGAACCTTTTCAATCTTCATTTTATCTCTTCATTTGATATTAAAATTTGTTACCTAATCGTGTAATTTTTTGCAATTGCGGGTGTAAAGTTAATAATAATCAGGCATTTTCCATTCATTAAAAACCTTCTTTTTCGTTGATTATCAAGATGTTGCGAGAGTTTTCCTTATTCACAATAAATCTTTGTGGTTGGTTGTAAATTAGGCCGATATAGTCAAAATCAGTATTCACAATTTAATACCTAAAACTTTCTCAAAAAATTTTCTCTACTCTTTCAAAAAAGAGTGAAAATGACAACTTCGGACAGCACTTTTAACGGAGAATTGCTATCTAGCATCTTCCGAACATCGAAGAAAACCATACAGGAATATGTGCGAGAAATCGAGCGAAACAATCGTTATCGTTCGGTTCGTGGAGATATAGAATCCGGCTACATTCTCGATGACCGCTCCAAACTCATCGACCTCTACGATGCTTGCCTCCAGCAGGACGCTCACATACGCTCCGTAATCGAGACTTTGGAGAGCCAGATTCTCGGTGATAGGTATATGCTTGCTCGTATCAATGAGAAGGGAAAGTACATCAAAGATGTGCAGAACACCCAGAAGATTCAGGGCTCACAGTTCGATAAAATCATCAAGGGCATTGTGGAGTCGAAACTATATGGCTACACCTTGCTGGAGATTATGCCTACTATCGACCCGAAGACCGGTAAACTTGCAGAGGTAAACAGCATCGAGCGTCGTAATGTGCTCCCTGACCAGAAGGCGGTACTCAAGCGTCAAGGTATCTGGGAACCACATTGGGATTTGCGCAATCCTGCCTACCAGCGCAACTATGTGCTTATATCGTCAGGTGATCTCGGACTCTTCTCTGCCACTACGCCACTTATCCTAGCCAAGAAGTTTACCGTAGCTAACTATGTGAACTTCTCTCATACATACGGACAGCCCATCATTCACGGTAAGACTGTATCGGAGAGCAATGCAGACCGCAAGCGATTGGCTAATGAGATTGCTAATGCTGCACAGAACAAAGTCGTGGTAACGGGAATCGAGGATGAGGTCGATATCAAGACCTTCACGATGTCGAACTCGGAGAAGATCTACACGGGTCTTATCGAGTTTGTAAACAGCGAGGTTGCAAACCTTGTGCTGGGTTCAGAGTCAATGGCAGGTGGTATGCAGTCCTATGTGGGTTCAACGAAGGCACATCAGGATATCTTCCGTGAGCGTATCGAGGTCTATCGTCGATACATTGAGAACATAATGAACGAGGAGATTATACCTCGTCTTGTGGCTATGGGTTATATCCCGGCGGGTTTGGAGTTCAAATACTCTAACCGCATCGACATGAACAACGAAGACCGCATCAAACTTTACGAGCTTATCACGGATAAGTACGAAGTTTCAGCAGATGAGATTGAAAAGGAGTTCGGTATTAATGTAGGAAAGCAACTCAATGTGATGTCTGGCATTGGAGGCACGGGAGGTGTTACGCCTGGTGTGAGTCATAACGACCGAGGGATAATGTCTGATGAGGAGTACTACCGCCGCTACGGCAGACAACGAGGCTCACAAGTGGCAAATTTTCTTCTGGGAGCGAAGTCGTAGCCCAACTTCCGCTCCCTGATGTAGAGGCAAAAGGGCCAGAGAGTGAAACGCAGAGGGAGTATGAGGTCATTCTAGATGCTTTCCGCAGGCTTATCCATAACTGGGAAAACAGTGCCGAGCGTGAGGACATCATCGAGGACATCATTACCCATAGATGCTCGTTCCTAATAGACCGAGCATTGAGAGGTTTGGCGTTGGACTTTGATGAGGCATTAAGCATACTGCGTAATCATAACAACTTTACAACAGAGCGTGAGCGACAGCAACACGAAATACTCGTGGCCGCCATCAATAATCTCATTGACTTTGCTGCAGCCGAAGAAATGACGATGATAAGCGAACTGCCCGAAGAGGTTGATGAGGAGTGCTTGCTCGACTACGAAACAATTTGTGAGCAGTATAACCTCACTTATGCAGAGGCGGAGAATGAGCAGGTCTTCTTTGCAGCCAAGATGGCAGCGTGGTGGGTGGCTGTGAGTGCGGAATCTATCATTACATATATGACGCAGGCGGACGAGCGTGTGCGCCCGTGGCACCTGTCACTCGAAGGTGTGTCGTATCGCAAGTCGGAGTTCCCGGCAGAGTTGATACCGCCCATCGAATGGGGATGCAGGTGCTATCTTATCGCCAATGGCTTTGCAGGAGTAAGAGCCTCATTGAGTATTGTCAAGTGTCGCTCGATGGTCGATCCTGTTTTCCGCGAGAGCCTTGCAACGGGTGGCAGAATCTTTACCGATGCACATCGCTACTTTGATGCGCCACTACCTCAATTTGTGCAGAAGATTGTCAAACGCCTGAAATCGAAGTTCTATGAGCAAGATAACGATTGATCAGTTCTGTGCACAGTGGCGAAACGGTAACTACCGAATGTTAGGAAGCAAACTCTTCTACAATGCTCAGGACTTTGTTACGGCGGCGGGTGAATATGCCAAGCAGCAGTTTCAATCCTCTTTTGAGCGAGGTGGTTTTAACGGTAGTAAATGGCCCGCCCGCACATCAAAGTGGGGAAAGAAGTTTACTCACCCCACGATGGTTGATACCGGCACGCTGTCAAGAAGTATCAAGGGAGAGCGTGGTCGCTCATTGGAGTTTGGTAAACTTCACGGCAAGGGAGGCTTCCGCCGTACCACTCACTACGACATCTGGACTACGGAGGTAAGTTCCTACATCCGTGGCAAACGAGGTAAGAAGCGAGGTAAGTATAAGAACTACGCTGCAGTGCATAACACAGACCCGAAGTTCGGACTATACACCGTGAACCAATACTCAACACGCCGCCCTGTGCATCGTCAGTTTATAGGCTTCTCGCCCAACATTGAAGACCACATCAACGGTCTTGTAGATATGATTTTTGAAGGATTTCCGAAATGATAAAAGATAAGCATAACAAACCGCAGACAGAGGAGCCGACACCTCCCGTAGATAGTATTCCCGAAAAGGAGTCGGAGAACCCTTTTGTGAATATGTACGATGCTGTGCGTCGTGCTATCCTCACCGTGCGTGAAGACCCCGATGACCCTACATCGCCACCGCTGTTTAAGACCATCGCTATCGACAACGGCCAGTTCACTCGTCTTATACGCAGTGAGAACTTGGAGTATGAGATTGCCTTCCCTGCGGTCTTTATACACTTTGTCAATGTACGCTACCTCGTGGCACAACAGCGTATTGGTGAGGGACGGGCAACAATGCGAGTGCGTTTTATTCTCAACACGCTGAACAACTCAGATGCGGAGCGAGAGTGCGACCCGTTCATTGTCTTCCAGCGACTCAATGTAGCGATTCAAGATGCCAAGAACCGAGAGCCGGCACTCAACGAGCGTTGTAACCTCACATACTTCGATATGCCTCTTACCACCAATATGCTTCAGGCATACTGGATAGATTACGAAGTATGGTTCCGTGAGTATTCGGCTTGGAAGTACCGTGATTGGGTGAAACGCTATCTTGTTATGCCGCCATTTACGCAGCATAGCGATGCTCCGCAGCACGATACCGATAACCACGGTAAGCATAGCTCACCAACTTACGATGAGTCAACGGGCTTTGAACCGTCTGTTGAGGTTGAGGATAAAATTCCTGACGATGAATAAACCTTTTTATTTCAACACCACTACTCTTATCCAAAAGAGAGTCCAATGGATATCAATACACTTCAATATGTAGTTGGCGAGGTTAAGGCAGATGCCCCCGCTACGATTCGATTCTTCGGTAGCGTTACCGAGGAGAACACATCGCGTTTCAACGATGAGTTTGACTTCCTTGAGAATGTCATTCGTCCCTCGTGCATACGCGTACTTATTAATTCTGAAGGTGGCAGTGTGCTCTACGGTATGTCTACATACTCGACCATTGCCAACTCAAAGGTTGATACTGAGTGTGTCATCGAGGGCGTGGCAGCATCTATGGCCTCGATTATCTGGGCAGCAGGTAAACGCTCGCTTATGCGTGACTATGCAATCCTGATGATCCATAACCCGATGATGCCTTCGAGTGAGGATATGGATGTAGATACTAAGGAGATGGTTAAGGCATTCACCAAGCAGATTGAGACCATCTACCGCAAACGCTTCGGACTTAAAGCCGAGCATGTACGAGCGATTATGGATGGCGAGGCAGGCAGAGATGGTACCTATTTCGATGCCCAGGCAGCTGTGAAGGCAGGTATTATCCCTGTCGAGAACATTATCCACACCTCAAAGCAGTTATGCGAGAAGGTACATAGTGAGGTTGCCTCGATGACCGATACCACGGCAATTCAGGAGTTAATGAGCCGAGTTAGTGCCGAGAATAAACTTTTTGAAAACAACATTCCTACTCTTAAGCAAACAGTAAATGATATGGCTAACGAAAACAAAACACAAGGATTCGAGTTCGGGGCTATAGCAGCCTCACTCGGTATGAAGGACAGTGATGTCAAGGATGTAATGGCCCGCATCTCGGAGTTGGCGACCATTGAGTCCAAGTACAAGGAGTCTGAGAAGTCGCTCAGCGATGCCCAGACCATTATTGCAGGTAAGGAGGCAACCATCCAGAACTTGCAGAAGGAGCTCTCGGAGGCGACATCGAAACTCTCAACCTACGAGAAGAAGGAGAAGGAGGAGATGGCAGCCCGCATCGAGACGCTTGTCGAGGATGCAATCAACGCAGGCAAGATTGACCGTGAGGCTAAGGCCGAGTGGGTCAAGATGGCAGAGGCGAACCTCTCGCTTGCAGAGAGCACGCTCGCATCTATTCCTGCACGCGAGAAGATCTCCGAGGAAATTGCCAAGGACCCCGAGAATGTTCAGGCTGCCGCCACCGCTGCTAAGACTGCAGAGGAGATGATGGCCGAGAAGGTTAACGAGGTTGTCGGCGCAGACTTCAAGTTCGGTAAGCTGAAGTAAACAACACCATTCATTAATTGATTTGCCGGAGACAGGGAGTGTCTCGTGCGGAAAGAAGTATCCGCCAGTCGGCTGAGATTCAACAATAACAAGTAAACTCAATCGAAACAAATGGCTGATACAGTAAACTTTTTGCAGAACGGTTATAATGGCGAGGTCTTGGAGGACCTCTTGACCTATACCGCACAGGGTAACGACACCTTCCGCGAGGGTCTTATCCACATCAAGAGTGGCATCCAGCACAAATACACGCTGCCTGCCATCAAGTTGGGCGACATTATTCAGGATAATGTGCCTACACCTACCTCCACTCACGGTGCCAAGGGCGAAAACGGAGAGAACGAATACCAGTTCACCGAGCGTCACTTGGAGCCTTCGGACTTTATGGTCTATCTGGAGTTCAATCCTCGTGACTACGAGAAGTACTGGAAGTTCGCACAGCCTGAGGGTAATCTCGTCTTCCGCGAGCTCGATCCTAAGATTCAGGCAACGATGCTCCGTCTGTTGATGGACAAGAAGAACGAGTACATCGGCAACGCAATCTGGACTGCCGCTAAGGGTGGCGAGGCTGCTGCCGGCATCACTGCTCCCGCAGGTTGCATCAAGATTGGTGCGAACAAGGAGAAGTACTTCGATGGCGTGATGAAGCGTATCATCGACAATGTGAACGCTACGGATGCTGCAACCATCGCTGGCGGTCAGTGTATCGTGTCGGGTAACACCGAGCTCACTGATGGTGCTGCTGTCGAGGCTGCTCTCTACGCTATGTGGAAGAAGTGTCCTAAGCAGATTCGTAAGAAGAAGTCACTCGTCTTTGTCATCGGCTGGGATGCGTGGGATGCATACGACCAGTATATCTCTGACAAGCAGGTTAAGTACTCGGAGAATACCGAGGTAAACCGCTACCGCTTTAAGGGTAAGAAGATCGTGCCTATCGTGGGCATTCCTGACCACACCATCGTGCTCGGCGAGTTCTCAACAGGTATGGAGTCGAACCTCTGGATGGGCGTAGACTACGCAAACGACACCGAGGTATTGAAGGTAGACCGCTTGCAGGCTAACTCGGAGCTCTTCTTCTTCCAGATGCGAATGAAGATGGATGTGAACATCGTTCGTCCTGCCGAGATTGTCGTACACACGGCTTACACCAAAACAGCATAACACACCTTTCATCTGATTTTTATGTCTCACCCGGGGAGCGAGGTATGGCCCCGCTCCCCAAATTTTTCAAAGAGTATGGCTAAGAAAACTAACACAGAGGAGACTCCTAAAACGGATGAGCAGGTAACACAGACCACCGAAGAGGTGCAGACTGTGGCTGCTGAAACTCCCGCTGAGGAGACTCCCCAAACAGAGAATAAACAACCAACCAATGAGGAGAAGAGAGAGGCAGACCCTCACATTCTCGCAATCCTGAAAAAGTTCCCCACCTATGAGGCGCTCTATATCGACACTCACGGCGGAACTTATACCCCTAATACGCCAGCCGCTATTCGCGGTAAGGCGACACTCTACAAGAATCCCTATTTCGACGAACTAAAAAAGAGATAACCTATGGCACTTGGTAATGTATTCATTAAAGATGTAGACGGTAACATTCCGTATGACAGCGGTTCTTCTACCGAGAAGATTACGGGTCTGCTGTTTGATGTCTCTATGCAGCCTACGCTCTTTACCGAGGGCTATGGTAAGACAAATGAGACAAAGCTCAAGCTGGGCGATGTCTGCTATATCACCTCGTTCAAGTCGGCAGTAAACGACTTCGGTATTATTGAGCGTGTGGAAGCGACAGATGACGAGGAGGCGAATGTAAACTTTATGTATGGTATTCCTGCTTACCACATTCGTGAGTTCTTCCGTATGGCCGGTAGCGTGAATAGTGCAGGTAAACTCTATGTGATGTTTGCTGACTGTTCGGCTAACTGGGATGCTTTGGAGATTATGCAGCGTGCCGCAGGAGGCCTCATCAATCAGATTGGTATCTGGACCGAACAGCCTTTGTGGAAGGCAAATGGCGGTGCCGACAAGTACAGCCTTAACCTTGTCAAGGGCCTCAACGATGTGGCTGTAGGTCTTGCAGAGCAGAACCAGCCTTTGTCGTTGGTACTCTCGGCTAACCCCTCAAATACGGGTGCTGACACCACTGATGGTCGTCAGATTGACTTGAACAAGATCCCTTCGTGTATCTGTGAGTCAAGCCGTATCAGTTGTATCTTCGGACAGTCTCGCCACGAGAAGATTTCGACAATGCAGATGGTTAACCCGAACCATACGCCTGTGGGCTTCCTTGGCGCTGTTATGGGTGCTATCGCAAAGGCAAATGTACACGAGTCTATTGCGTGGGTAAAGCAGTTCAACCTCTTTACCGATGACTTCCAGGAGATCGAGTTGGGCTTTGGTGATATCAACCTCGATGAGGCGGAAGAGAACTTCCTCAGCCTTAATCGCTACGAGTCGTTATCGCCTTCGTTGCTTGATGAGCTCGATGATAAGGGCTACATCTTCCCGATTAAGTATGCCGGTCGTGAGAATGGTATCTACATCTCGAAAGACCAGACCTGCTCTATCGGTGATTATCGCACGATTGCCCGTAACCGTACTATCAACAAGAGCCGCCGTGCCGTGCGTGCTGCATTGCTGCCGTATGTGAACTCGCCTCTGTTGGTGAATCCTTCTACAGGCTTCCTTGCTCCATCGAAGATTACAGCGTTCAAGACGCTTATCAGCGATATTCTGGCGAAGATGCAGGCAGCGCAGGAGATTTCCGGCTTCGCTGTAACCATCGACCCGAATCAGAATGTGCTTGTGAACGACACGCTCAAGATTTCATATGTAATTGTCCCTGTCGGCGTGGCCGTCAAGATCTATGTCGAGGAGGGATTGTCACTAACCGCTAACAGTTAACAGATATGGCAGTAATCAATAATGTAGCATATTCGTGGTCTATGATCACACTCTCGTCTACCGCACTCGGTATCGACGAGGGTTCTACGACACTCGAAGGCGTATCTGCCATCAAGTGGTCGAAGAAACGCAAGGTGGAGTCCAACTACGGAATGGGCGGTAAGCCCGTCTCACGAGGCTTCGGAAACATCACATACTCGGCATCCATAACTATGGACTACGCTACGCAGCAGCTCCTGCGTTCGGTCTATGGATCGTTGTTGGAGATTGGTGAGTTCGATCTTATCGTCTCGTTTGCCAACCCTATGGCATCGGACGACTGGACAACGACTACCGTAACTCTCAAGGGTTGTATCTTCACCGAAGACTGCTTGGAGTCGCAGCAGGATGACACGAACATCACCCACGAGTTTGACCTCAATCCGTTCGACATCCAGATTGGCTCTGGTGATACAATTTAGGTTGTATGGATGTAACCTTTGAAGGCAAGTCCTCGACAGGTAAAAATGAATGGCTCACACCGCCACATATCTTGAGGCGGTTGGGGCCATTTGATTTAGACCCTTGTGCTCCCATAAACCGACCGTGGGACACTGCCGAGCACCATTATACAATCAAGGACGATGGTTTGAAACAACAGTGGTATGGGCGTGTCTTCTGCAATCCGCCATATGATACCGCACTAATCACGCAGTTCATAAAACGATGTGTTGAGCATAAGAACGCTATTGCGCTGACCTTTGCCCGAACAGACACAAGGTTGTTTCACGACTTGATATTTCCCAATGCAGACTCGATACTCTTTATCAAAGGACGGTTGAGTTTCTATCACGCATCGGGAGAGCAAGGAGGCACTGCAGGAGCCCCATCGTGTCTAATCGCGTTTGATAAAGAAAATACCGCAGTGCTTGAACGCTGCGGTATAGAGGGTAAGTTGTTAAAACTATGATTGATAATGTGGGTTTAGTGGCCCACATTATTTTTCTATTAACCAATCGTAAGCTGGAATTATTTCTATCGGTTTTCCTTCCATCGTAAGACTTTCACGCTCAAAGTCTGTGATTAAGTAGAGGTTGTTGCATCCCGTTTCCGCTGAAGCGGCCATTAACCCTCTTAATTCTCTTTTGCGTGTTTTTTCTTTACTGATGTCGTATGATACCTGATATATCTCTTCTACGCGATTATCTTTACATACAACGAAATCAGCCTCATATCCACTCGCATTTTTGAAGTAGTAGACATCTCGGTTAATTGGACGATTACGACGAAGCAACTCGACATATACGATAGTTTCTAGTCTCCAACCTAAATTATCTCCAGCAAAAGCATCTTGTCTACCATCCATAAAAGCAACATCAACAGGGTATATCTTTTCAGACCTTACTCGCTGTCGACTCTTTGTTGCAAACTTCTTCAAGCCTAGCATCAAATAGGCTTCTTTTAGGAATCCGATGTAATTGTTTACAGTATGGTTTGATTTTAATCCGACCACAGCAGCCAAATCCTTCTCAACTATAGTGACTGGAGCAATATTCATCAGGTGGTGTGCTAGTTGTTCAAAAGCCTCCTTATATTTAATTTTATGACGCTGCTCAATATCTCTCTTTAAGATGTTTTTGACCAAATTGTCGATGTAACGAGTTTTGTTTTTCTCCCACATCAACTCGGGAAAGCCACCTTGCTTAATGTATTCATCAAAGGCTGCTCTTCTGGCTGCTTCAGCCTTGGTTGTCATAGATTTGGTATCAACACCCTTAATATGACACCAATCTGTAAAAGAGAATGGATATAACTCAATCTGATCGTTACGACCTGTTAGGTGAGTCGCAAGTTCTCCACTTAACAATTTAGCATTTGAACCTGTTACTATGATATGCATTCTTTGACGCAATAGACGGTTGACAAACAGATGCCATCCCTCCACATTCTGAATCTCGTCAAGGAACAAGTACTTGAAATCGCCATACACCTTGTACAATACCTCTAACACTGTGTTTAGGTCACTTGTCTCCATATCCTTGAAACGCTCATCATCGAAGTTTGCATAGGCAAATTTCACATCCTTTGCTTTGAGAGCATTATAACATAAGGTGGATTTGCCACTTCTTCGGACTCCTATGATAACTTGTGCGAGATGGCTATCTAAGTTAACCTCATCTTCCTCTTTGCGGGCACATAAGTCAACTTCCTGCAATGCGACTAACTCTTCGTATTGCTCAGCTAAAACCTGTTCTATTACTCTTTTATCTACCATAATCATACAGTTTTGATAATGCAAATATAGTGAAAATTTCCATTCAAACGCCATAATGCGGAAAATTTTACGATTTCAAACGCCATAAATCAGGCAAAATACAATTTTCAAACGCCATAACACGGAACTTTTTAGAATGTCAAAACGCTATAAATTGTAAAAACACAAAATAATCATCCTTCTCTCAAACCTTTCTAACATTCTTTCCCTACACTTTAAGTGGATACAACTTACATGGTATAATTCACATAATACGATTTCTTTATGGAAGAGAAAATGCTCACAATGAAACAGGAGTCTGAGATTAAGGAGAAGGCTCAGAAGATTAAGGAGGAGAAGAAGCTGCGCAAGATTTACCCTATGGTGGTCTTTGGCGAGGCGGGTGACGAGAAGGAGGTCTATGTGGCCTATATGTCGGAGCCTACCTTCCCGCAGTTCTCGAAGTTTATGGCAGCCTCGAAGAAGGATGAGGTTATGGCAATGCGCACGCTTGCCAAGGATTGCTTCATCGATGGCGACCGTGAACTCGTGGATAACGACTCGATGTTCCTCTTCGGTCTTATGGGTCAGCTCTCGGAGCTTATCACTACTCGTCAGAGTACGCTGGTAAACTTATAGACCGGTGGCGTATCACCGATGAGCAGCGCATTCGCCAGAGAGTGATATATGTGCGCCACTACTTCCCCGGAGTAAGCCTCGAAACAATCTCCGATGAGGATTTCGCTATGCTTTCCGAGGATGCATTGTGGCTGCACGAGCAGATGCTCATCAGTCGTATGCCGATACCGGTCTCACTACTCGAAAAGACTCCCTGACAAACCGCTGTAAGCCGTAAGACTTACGGCGGTTATTTTTAATCTCTCACACCTAAAAACCACTACTCTTATAATAAGATAAAACCCGTCTCGGATGGCACAGGAACAGAATTATCAAGTCAATTACTCCATCAATGTCGATGCCTCACAAGGTACGAAGCAGGTGATGGCCTTCGGTGAGGCCGTCGGCAAACTTGTGCAGGCAAAGGCATCACTGACCCCTGCGGTTACCAACATCAAGCATATGATGGATGAGATTGACCGTGTGTTCCGCACCAAGAATGGCAAGAAGCGTAGTTTTGATTACCGCCTTACCATCGACACAAAGAACAGCGAGGCGAAGTTGGAGCGCGTCAAGACACTGCTGACCGAGATTTCTACTCTTGCCAAAGGTATAAACCTCACCATCGCAGCACCGGCACTCGACACCAAGAGAATCAAGGCAAATGCCAAGAGCCTCTATGAGAAGAAGGCTGCCGAGGCTCGCAAGGCAGAGATTGAGCGTAATGCATCCTCGTCAGTAACGACGATGGCAGATGCCCAGAAGCGTATCACCAAGGCTATGGGCAAGATTAACTCGGCACTCTCACATATGGAGCGTGGCCGAGAGTTGACCATTAAGACTGATGTTGCCGAGCAGAGATTGCGTAGCATACTCTCTATTCTTAATCGAATAAAGAGTTCTTCGACCATCACGCTGAATATCTCTGGCGGACTACCCGCAGGTGTGGCTGGTGCTGCTACATCGGGAGCTTCTGCCGTTATGCCATTTGCGTACTCTCCAGGTATGCAAGCTCCTGTGCCTTATGCTCCGACAGCCTTTGCTATGCCTGAGAAGGAGCAGCAGAGGCTTATGCAGCGTCTCTACACCTCTCAGCAGTTGCACCGCCAGCGTATGGCTCACGACGATGAGAAATTCAATGCCGAGCAACGCCGCAAGGCACAGGTAGCCGAGAGTGCTGCTGCCGAGAAGCGTCGTCAGGCAGAGGCACGAGCCCGTGAGCAGGAACGCCGCCGAGCACAGCGCGAGGCTGAGCGTCAGCGCAGACAAGCCGAGCAGGAGCGTCGCCGGGCCGATAAAGCGGCACGCCAGCAACAGCAGCGAAACGCAATGCAGTCGGTGCGTGCTATGCAACGACAAAATACCGCAGCAGGCACGCTCTACCGCAGTAAGCGTCGTGCCGCCATCAACCGTATTCAGTATTCCCAGGCACCATCGTTGCGTAACCTTCCGTTCGCATCGATGATTAACGCCTATATGGGTTATAGTTTGGTGCGTAATGAGCTGACAAAGGCTATCGAGTACTCAAACATTATGCAGTCGGCACACTCTATCTTGCGTGTGGCGGACACTGATTTGAGTACCTTCGAGACTCGCTTTGATAATATGGCTCGCCATGTGCGAAAGATTGGTATCGACACGAAGTTTACCGCTGTGGAGATTGCAGGTGCTGTAAAGTACCTCTCTATGGCGGGTATGAATATCGATACTATCAACAAGTCTATCCGACCTATTACCAACCTTGCCCTTATCGGTGATAACGATGTCAGCTATATCGCCGACCTTGCCACCAACATTATGGCGGGATACGATATCAACAACAATAGTATGGATAGCGTGGCGGACATTATCGCCTCGACCATCTCTCGCTCGAATGTCAATATCGTAGAGGTCGCGGAATCCTATAAAATGGCAGCCGGTTATCTGCGTACTGCAGGCGTGGACTTCACGGAGAGTACCGCCGCCATTGGTTTGCTCGGTAACATGGGTCTGAAAGGAACACTTGCCGGTACCTCGCTCCGTGCTATGGCAACACGCTTTGCCAAGCCTACAAAGGAGTCGCAGAGGGTGCTCGACCGCTTGGGCGTGAAGTTTACCGAGATGCGCAATATCGAGGGTGTGATGGTCGAGAAACTACGACCATTGGCCGACATCTTCGAGGATCTGAATAAGAAGGGAGCGTCAATGGCCGATATGCAGGCTATCTTCGGTAAGATTGGTGGTAATGCGGCGATGATGTTGGTGAACAACTACGACCAGTTGCGTAACCTAACTGCCCATAACCGAGGGTCCCAAGGCATCTCGGCTGAGTTGGCCCTTGTCAAGCAGAATACAACCAAGGGACTCTGGGCACAGGTAACATCACAGCTTACCGAGAGTTTTATGCAGGCGTATGAGGTGTTAGAGCCAACAATTCGTCAGGTGTTACGCTCTTTCCTCGATAAGTTCAAATCGCCTGAGTTTACCAAGGGTCTTGTATCCATCGGTAATGCGTTGTTGGATATTATGACCGTTATCGGCAATATCGGCGCGTGGGTGGCCCGTAACTTCCATTGGATAGAACCACTTGTTTTCACGGGCTTTGTCGCAACAAAACTCTTTAAGGTTGCAGGTGCTCTGACCAATGTTGGTGTTGCTCTTGGCTTTATTGGCAAGCAGTCGGCTGCTATGGCCGGTGCTGATGCTATCACAGGCATTCTCGGTCTTGGCCGAGGTGGTAAACTATCCTTCACGCAGAAGCGAGCCATCGTAGCCCAGATGCGTGCTGCGGGTGTTGCGGGTCGTGGTGCTATGACCAAGGCTCTGATGGCAGGCGGTGGCGTGTGGGGAACTAAGAGTGCCCTGCAATCACTCTTTGCCACGCAGGTCGCTACGGGTAACGGCATTACGGGTGCTGCGGCATCGCTTAGTGCTATTGGTACAGGTGCAGTAGCCGCCACAGCAGGTATTGCTGCCGTAGTCGGCGCTATGGGCTGGCTTGCCTACAAGACTTGGAAGGTTAAGGAGGCTAAGGATGCCGTCTTGGAGGAGATAGAGGCTAACAAGAAGTACCGTTATCCATCTATCGAGGCTCTTCACTCTTCGCTTAGCGAGACCTACAATATGGCAATCAAGACCAAGCGAGCTGTTGAAGAGGTCGTGGCTGGCAAATCCATTGAGGAGGCTTCAGGACAGAAGATAGGAGCTTTTACTCGAAACTGGTGGATATCGACACTGGCAGAAGGTGCGGCAATGTCAAGAGCGGCAAAGAGCGGATATTATTACGACCCGGGCTATTCTACTAACGATGCTCGTCAGGATGATATTCGTAATGCTCTTATCACCCTTGCCAAGCGAGACAGTCAATCAAAGATTGATGCAGCCTACGCAGAGTTCGGTCAGTTGGGAACAGTGTTGGAGATGGATGCCTTTATCCGCACCATACAGCAACGATTCGGCTATTCGGATGCAGACCTTGACCGTTCACTATTCAGTATGGTCAATGGCAAGGCGGTATATATTCCTAATATAGGCGAGAAAAATGAGGCTGTGGCTGCACAGACCTACGACTACGCCAAGTACATGAACGAGAACACCGTTCCTGAGATTGTGCGAGCAGCCACAACTTACCGTAATGCTATCTCGAGTGCCGCCAAAGCACAAGAGTTGATGCGTAGCGGCGGTTACGACTTCGACCAGCTTGCAGCTTGGGGCTTCTCAATGGATGAGAATGGTCGTTGGGTGCAGCAGGTATTGGGTAAGAATGCTACGGATGAGGAGCGTGTTGAGAATCTTGCCAATCGCAAGTTGGCTCATACCTCTCTTGTAAAGTTCTTCGCTGCACTTCGACAGACCTTCGGTGGTTCGGCAGAGGCAGCAGCGAATATCTTGCGAGTAGCAGGTTTCACTCCGGATATGTACAGCAACGAGCCAGAGTCTAACGATATGCGACCATTTGATAGCAATCCTATCACCAACCAGCATCTATATGATGAGGGCCCGGATGACGGAGGTGCCGGTGGTAACTATTCAGGAACTGGCAGGCTATCCTCTGCCGCTCCAAAACAAGTAATAGTAAATATTGAGAGCCTTCTCAGCGTCTCTACTATTGACCTTATGAAGAGTAAGGAGGGACAGACCGAGGAGGTACAAAACTTAAAACAACAATTAGCGCAGGCACTCATAGATGTGGTTCACGACTTTGATGCCTCGTGGAATGCATAAACAGTATGGCACGACTACTACAAATAGCAGCATCAACACTTCTCAGTGGAGGTATTCTTGGCGGTGGTAACTGGATGGGATATATCAGTAATGCCACCCGCCAGGCTATCGGTATGGGTTTGGCGGAGCTCTCGGAAGGTCAGGTACATTACTTTTCCAAACACCACGACCTACTGAAGCGTGCCGCCATACAGATTGTATCACAGACGGCATATGGACTGTTGCGTTCATATCCTCGCTACCTGCAATACTGGGAGCAGCGTGTGCGTGATAAATATCTCGAAACACAGTCGCAGTCGAGCCTTGCCAACAAGACAGGACAATATTACAAACTCATCAGTGAGCAGCAGGCGGTTGCACAGAAGAAGAACTACACCGATACCATTGTCGGCAGAACAGTGCAGGACTACCTCGAACTCTCCATATCCAAGGAGGGAAAGTACTACGATAACAAGGAGTGCAAGGTTGAGCCTAACACCAAGTATGGCATTGTAACCTTTGTAGATCTTGGACCTCATGTCAGCGTGTCGAGCAAGAACAACATCTTGCTCACACAGGTGCAGGGTCGTGACTACACCCGCAAGGAGTTTATCTCGGGTGGCGATATGGAGATTACCATCAACGGAAAGATTACATCGAAGTATCCCGATGTCTATCCCGAAGCGGAGATATCCAAGTTTATTAAGTTGGTGCAGTACAAAGGTGTCATCGACTGCGATAATACCGTGTTGCGTCAGTTTAACATCTCACGCCTGATTATTCAGGGTTATTCATTTCCACATACAGATTGCAGAAATGTACAGCCCTATACGCTAAACTGCGTAGCGGTAGAGCCTTCGGAGGCTGTAGAACTCAAGATTGCAGAGGCCGAAAAGGTTGATGAGGCTATCAAGCACACGAACAAATGGATTAAGTGGGTGAAGTTCGGCGCAGAAGTTATTGACCCTACATCACTGATAAAATTTGCGTGGTTATGATGGATGTACTTTGTTGCAAGATCACCATTGGCGATGCAAACCCCTCAAATCCTATGGAGATTAAGGATGCCATAGAGATTACCGAGGTGCAGAGCATTGAGATAAACGAGACATACAAGAAGCTTATCGGAACGGCGAAGATAACCCTTCCGAAAGGCTCTGTATGTCGCTCAACAATCATCGGCACGGTAACCGTTGAAGGTAAGGATGCCTCGATATTTACCACTGAGATTATGGAGGATGGAGTTATCATCGAGAAGCAGACAACGCAGCGACTTGTCGATACCACCACCTTCAAGGTTGGTCAGCGTGTGAACATCAAACTTGGCTACAACGGCATTTTGAAGAATATGTTTGATGGCTATATCACAGGTTACAACTCCGAGAGTAATCTCGAAATAGAGTGCGAGAATATGGCCTACAAACTCAAGCTCAAGAAGGCTCCGCACTTTGAGACTCCTGCCAGCGGAACAACCGTCAATGATGTCTTGGAGGGTGCGTACAATATCCTCAAAGATACAGGCTTCAAGATTCACTCAGATACCAAGAAGTTTGATATTCACATCGGTAAAATCAAGGTTACGGATAACTTCACCGTGGCAGATATACTCTCCGAGTGGTCAAAATATAAGGTCTATTGCTTCCTGAAATACGATGCCAACAACGAGAGTGCTATGCCCTCGATTGCAGTCGGCAGACCATACTCATCGAGCAAGGCACAGCCCGTGTTCCCCGAGGATGACTCCACAGGACCATTCAAGATATACTTCAACGAACATGTGGCGCAGTCATCACTCAAGGTTGTGAAGACCGACCCGAAGTTCTTGGCCGTTACAGGCAAGGCTATGGGCACGGATGAGAAGTTCTTTGAGGTGACTATCCGCCTGAATCCTGAATACGACCCTGCAACACCGGGCAGCAAGGAGTATCAGACGGTAAATGCTACTCAGATATCGAAGAAGTCGCATAAGGTTACGGGTAACACAACCGCTTCGGGAGCAGAGACCAAAAACAAGGTAGATCTCTCGACCTACACAGTCGTTCCGTATATGTCACCACATATCGGCATCTCCTCGGATGAACTTGTCGAGGAGACAACGGAGTATTTCCGTAACTACAACCTGAACGGTATCACGGGAAGTCTCACAATCTTTGGTGATTTCGGACTTCCACCTGCGGTACAAGTTGAGCTAATTGACCACCGTAACCCCTCAAAGAATGGAGTCTACCTTGTCGAAGAGGTAACAACAAACTTTGGGGTTGGTGGATATCGACAGCAACTTTCGATACCGTATAAAATCAAGAAGTAGAAAAATAACCTATTCTCTAATAAAACTATGTCTGCAGATAAGTCAAACCAGCTAGTCATTCGTGAGGCGATTCGCAAGATTGCGCTGGGTCGCAGTATGGAGCGTGTCAATATGGCGCCAGGCGGTATGTCGGGCGTGGGTACTGCTCGTATGATTCATGGCTATGTGGCAAAGGTACACGATGACCCTGCAGACTCGGAATTCAAGGAGTATGGCGGTACTGTCGATGTGGGCGAATATCCCGATGAGACAGCCTCCACAGAGCCTATAATCCATAAGGGCGTCTTGCTCTCTGCTGCCACGAACAATGAAGGCGGTTTTCTGATTGTGCCGACACTCTTTTCCGATGTTACCATCTTTATGGATGCGGCAACAAAGTATGCCTATATCGTAAACTTCTCGCATGTCAATATCATTAACCTCACGGCTCATACCGAGACAACTATTGGTGTTACCGAGACCGAAGAGTTGGACCCCGACAGCGACTCTTCGCCTGATTATGATGAGTTGGAGCCGACAGGAAACGAGGCATCTACCAAGTACACTGCAACCACTGTAACCACCTCTGTTAAGAATGACAAGGATAAAGAGGCTACTGTTGCAATGGATGCAGAGACGATTACTCAAACCGTCGATAAATCAGAGATTAAGCAGACAGCAGATAAAGTTGTTCAGAAGGTCAATTCAACCACCATTGCATTGGCGGACAATAAGGTAACACTCGGAGATGAGAACGCCACCGAGCCACTTGTCTTGGGAAATGAGTTAGCGCAGTTGATGCTCGACTTTATGACCGAGTGTAGTAAGATAATGACACCAACGCTGATGGGTACGATGACACCTGTGAACTTCCCCAACTTTATCTCGCTCTCATCGAAGATTCAGAAATTTCTCTCTAAAACCAGCTACACAAAGTAATGAGCGTACAACTACATCCCGACATAAAGCATCTTGATAGGTCGAGTCTTTGTTACTCGATCTACTCGCAGTTGTACCATAACTTCTTCAATGCCCAGCAGAAGAAGGATGCCGAACATCCCTATGGTGTTGAAGAGGGAGATGAGACAAGTGTACGCCTCAAAAACACCGCCTACGGATTTGCCTCTGCCATTGCCGGTGCTGTCACTGGTGAAGGAGGAGAATCTGGCGGTGGTCTGCTTATAGACTACCTCAAGAAGACAGGCGGAGATATGATAGGTATCTTCCGCGCCAACTATGGTTTTGAAGCAGGTGTCGCTAATACCCGAATCCTTGAAACCTACTCGGAAGATATTACCGATGCTGACGGCGTTGTCTCGGCTATCGAGTACGGTATAAAGATTACGGGCAACATCAAACTCGGAGGCGATGCCCTCTATCTTGGTGGCAGGAACATACTACGCTACGACCCATACAAGGCTACCGCAACGATAGATGCATCGAATATCGACCTCCTCAGTGGTTCTGTCCACTCCACAGGTGAATGGATCATTGGCGATAAGGAGAGCGGAATCTTCATCTCGCCAACATTATTGCAGGTGGGCGGCAAAGATGTCTATCATAAGGGCAATGCCAACCTTTCGAGTGTTGATTGGGAAATGCAGAACGGCATAGTCCATAAAGACCTTACCGTTCATGGAACATCAACGCTGGGAGGTGCACTGTCAGCTAAATATGGCGTGCAGTTGGGAGATAAGGGCAATACGCTACTATCGTTCTCGGGCGAAGATGTGGCACTCAGTGGCTACCTATCGTTCCTTGACGGCTACGGTGTTCGCATTGCGGGCAAGTCTGTACTCACTCGTGAGGGTGAGAGCATCCGTTTAGGCAGTATAGGCGGCGATTTGCTTTTGGGCAGCGATGACTCTCCCAAGATTCGTCTATTCTCTGGCATCTCGGATATCGACGGCGAATGCCTGGTGCTCTCGCCATACGGTAAGGCTTGCTTTCCCGGTTCGCTCACCGTAAGGCATAACTATGGAGCCGACCTCCTGTCATCATATCGTATAGATAGCAATGATGAAGGAATCATCATCCATAAGAACCTACGCTTTGGCTCGGCTGATGGCATACTTATCAGTGGTGATAAGGAGCATATCTCTCTATCATCTGATGTAGTCTACGAGAAAGATAGCGTTCAAACTTTCGTTCCTCACAAGACATCATTCAGTCATCGTGCTTCCACCAGCAAGTATGCTCCGCAGAACAGATACAGCGAGACATTCTTTGTCAGCACCGATGCCGATTTTGTGGCGGCAAATATTCCTATCGAGGCGGTTGGGCATATCGGAATTGATGGATCTTTCACCCGTTTGACCGATGGAGTCCTATACTTAACAGAGACTCTTCGCTTGCAGGCTGTGAGCGACGGCATCAAACACTATGGCAACAGCTACTTTGGCGGAACACTCTCCTCGGAGTTCTTCTCGGCAGGCTTTGCCGGCAGTGGCTGGGCAATACAGGCTAATCGCACTACGGGAAATACAACAGCCACCTTTGACGAGGTTGTGGCCCGCAAGAAGTTCAGAGCCTACGAGTTTGAGGTAAAGAAACTCTCGGTGACAAATGGCTCGCTCTGGATTAGCGATAGTTGTTCGGGCGACAGCGTGGAGAAAATAGTATAACAATGGCGGTATATAACTACTCGAAATATAAGATTCGCATAGACTCCGACTCGCAGAAGACGCAAGGTCTGCAGGTCGGAGATGTTGTGCGTCGTCAGTATGCTGAGCGAAACCAAAGCATCTACTCGCTGATGGTTGTTGTGGAGACGGGTGTTGATACCATTGATGGTAAGGAGTCGCCATACTTTATCGGTGCTCTGCTCGATGGTGATGAGCCTAAGAGTGGCGAGCTGCTCGACTTTGTTCGCATCACAAGTCTTACGAACAATGACCGTAGTGGAGCGATGTACCTCACCGCCTCGGATAGTGATGCTCCCTATATGGATATCATTGACGGTATGGCCACAGAACGCTCTCTTTGTTATCCGACAATGGCAGGTGGGACTATCGATATTCCAGATAAGGCTAAATATGCCGTCTATGGAGACGCCGCCACAGAGTACCGCAGTGAGGATAGCGAGGCAAACCGCATAGCCCGCATTACGGGCAACGGCTCCTACGGTATAAAGCAGACCTTGGAAGAGTCTGTTGCTCATCCTGAGAGGTTGTTGGTATCGTTCAAGGCTCGTGCCTCACAAAATGCAGAGGCTTCAATATCCTTTGGCTATACCAATGGCGAGAAGATTGATGCCGAAGACACCTTCTCGCTATCTACCGAGTGGGAGTACAAACTGTGGGTGATCACAGTTGAGTATCCCAAGCAATATAGTCGCAGTCTGGCGATAGACCTTACCAATGGCGGGGAATGGTGCGAGATAGCAGATCTTAATATCATCAGGCTCTCTTCTGTTGCAGTCTTCACCGATGCAACAAAGGCCCGTGTAGGTAAGGTGTCGGGCGTTATTGACCCCGTATTCGGGGTATTGGAGGGCTATGGAGCATACTTTCAGAACCTCTATGCCACACGCAATGTCAATATCGCAGGAACGCTTACCGCAGGCGATGAGAATGGCTTCGGAGCAACATTCTATGTGGGCAAAATCCATAAGAATGTACTTCTTGACAGCCTCTCTTGTGGCTTTGCTGGAGCAGATAAGGTTGCAGCATCTTCACCGGTTGGTATTGGCATGTGTGTACGCCTAACAGCCGATAGTTACATTCACGCCCAAAGCGCAGATTGGAGGAATGAGCGTATAGGCAGTTACTACTGCTTCTCTGTATGGATCTATGCCGAGGAGGTTGGCTCTGTGCGTTTCTATCAAGATGAACACCTGATTGGAGATATTGTCATTGACCAAGCGAAGCGATGGCTACGTCATAAGGTATCATTCCCGATACGCAAATCCGATGCTCCGAATATGAGCCTTGGTATATCGTCAGAGATGCCACTTATCGTAACTGCTCCACAGTTGGAAGCGGGTAAGCAGCCAACACCTTATCAGGCAACAGATGGCACACTCAACTATACGGAGGAGTATGGTGCATGGTTTAACCGGGGCGGTGTGGGTGGCACGATGCAAAATCCTCTGCTCAGGTTTAATGACGATGGCTCTATATCCTCTCGTGATGGCTCTTTTGTTATCAATCAAGATGGTACGGGCCACTTTGCCTCGGGGCGTTTCAAGTGGTCGAAGGATACTATTGAGCTGCGTGATGTTACCATCCGCTGGGAAGACCTCGATGAGGAGGCGCAGGAACAACTAAAGCCTCGCTCGGTATCGCTTACGGGTGGAACGACATTTCATTATGCCAATGCTCTTACAGGCGAGTGCGATCCTCAGAGTATATCTATCGTTGCAACGGAGTACAATTTCGAGCCTGAATCACGCCGTTGGGAATACCTTGCGGCAGATGGTGTTTGGAGAGATGCTAACAACAACTCCTCGCTTTTCGAGTTACCTGCCAACTATCACGGTTGGGAGGGGCGTGATGTGCTTACTTTACGATACACTGCTACGCTAAATGGCGAGGAATTTACAGCAACTCACACCATCTTCAAACTTTATGATGGCGAACCATCCTATACTGTATATGTAGAATCGAAGAATGGTACGACATTCCGTAACGGCATTGTCTCAACAACGCTCGTGGCGAGAGTTTACAGAGGTGGCGAAGAGATTACCGCTCTTATTCCAGATGGTAACTTCCTTTGGCGAAGAACAAGCAAGGACGCGGCCTCGGATGAGATTTGGAACTCGGCAAACCACTACGGCAAGGAGTTGGAGATTACCGAAGAGGATGTATGGTATAAAGCGGTCTTCGATTGTGAAGTAGAGATATCAACAACATTAGAATAACGAAATATGGCAGTCAAAGTAGCAAGAGGACAGGTCACGATTATCGACCAGAACGATGCAGTAACCCTGCAAGCATTCATCGGCTCATCGCAGCCCCTAACACAGGTATATAACAAGGATACAAACGCCTATGCTCCCTCGTGGGCAGCATCGCCGTATCTCATTCTTACGCCTTCGCTCTTTGTGAGTGGCAAGGGCTCTACCGACCAGATTACATCGGTGGGCAATGCTGCATCGCTCACCGCAGGTGTCAAGAGTGGTTCGGCAAAGTGGTATAAAAACGGTACGGCAATCACTTCGGGTCAGGATAGTTGTACGATTGGTGCTGCATCGGCCAAGTATGCCCTTACCATCAAGGCAAACCATATGACCGTATCGGCACCACAGGTGCGCTATACCTTTGAGGCAACTTACATCGATGCGAATGGCTTGGAGATTCCTTTCCGTGCAGAGATTCAGTTTACTCAGCACCTGAACGCCGGTGCGATGATTGCTGCCGTGGCATACGCTCCCGACGGCATCGTCTTTAAGAATGACGAGGTGGCAACGCTCAAAGCACACTGCGACCTCTGGCGTGGTGCAACTATCGATACCGACAATGTTACCTATGCTTGGGGAATCAAAGACTCGGCTGTATTTGCAAACACGACATTGAGTGCAGCTGCAAACTCTGGCGCAACAACAATCACTGTGGCATCTATTGCTAATATGGAGGCTGGCGGTAAGATTACTATCGGCTCTGCTCAATACACTATCTCCTCTGTCAATACCTCGACAAAGGTTGTTACGCTGACATCGGGACTTAGTGCAGCAGCATCTTCGGGTGCAACGGTAACGTGCCCATATTACAATGCAATGCTCGGTGCAGGTTGGGCGTGCCTTACAACAACTAATCAGCGTGGTGTAACAGCAGGATGGACAACCAACGAGATCACCATCACTAACGATGCGGTGCTCAACTTCGAGACCTTCAAGTGTGCCATCAAGGATACCGATACCTCGGCGGGTAATGCTTCGGCCAACAAGGTTGTATGCGACATTATCTCGTTTACCGATATGTCGGATCCTATCACCGTTGATTTGGTGAGCCAGAAGGGATTTACCATCAAGAACAACGGTAACGATGTTGATGCAAAGGCTGTTCTCTACCGTAATGGCGAGGAGTTGGATGCTGACGGCACAGCATATACCTACACTTGGAAGCTTTGGAACTCGGCAGGTACAACCGTTGTCAAGACCTATACGGGTAAGAGCATCACAGTCGCCAAGACCGATGTTACAGGCAAGGGCGTACTAATGTGCGAAGTCTCAAAATAACACAACATACACACATCTTTCTTGCGTCGGCGGTGGGCACTTTGCCTGCCGCTGATTTTTTGTAACAGAAAGAATTATTGGCTCAAATGCTAATATTTGTTAAAAATGGATTATTTTTGTGGGTGATTTGCAGGATATGCAAGTCTTTATAGAGACATTTTTTAGTTGTTTTTGCGGTACTCAAACTTCGCAACTTTGGATTAACCCAGCAAAACAGCGACAGGATGTCCACAATGGTGTATTTATGCCATTGCGCATTTGGCGTAGTGTGTGTAGATGTTCACTCAGCGTGGGTTGCCTGTTTGCTTGTTTGGGTTATGGCAGCGAAGGCCTGAGTACAAAATGAGCAACAGCAGCCTACGCTTTTTTATGAGCTCGCTCGGAAATACTGATTTGTTGGAGCGACATCTTGTAGCCTTCTTCGCTTCTCGCTCGGTCACACCAGAGGCCGAAAGCAGATGTATTGCTTGGGCAGAATCTATTTGCAATACCGACTCTGTTGTTATCAGCGGTTTTCACTCTCCACTTGAAAAAAAGGTCTTAAATATACTACTTGAACATAAGCATCCTGTCGTACTCTTCCTTGGTCGTGCAATGTATAAGCGTATCCCTGCCGAATATCAGGAGGCTATCGATGAGGGTCGTATGCTTATTGATACCATTCGTGATTTTGAACGCCACAGTTGGAACTCTGCTCAAACAAGAAATTGGTATGTTGCAGGTATCGCTGATGAGATATATTTCGCACCATTTGATGAGACGAGCAAGCTTTCGCCAATGCATTACCACTTCAATAGATACAGCAATGGTAATGTAAAAATTCTTTAGCCAGCAACCATTACAGCCCATTTTGCCCTATACTTTCATAAAGTGGAAGTATGGCACAAACGCTTATTGCCCGAGGTCAGGCAACAATCACAATACAGAAGGATGGTTACACGATAACCCAGTCGCTCGGAGAGTATATTTTCCCCGCAGATCAGAGCGGAAAGATACTCTCTGCAGTATCTGTTACATCTACAATATCAGTAACCCTCGGCGATAGTGCGTTCAGCAACTTTACCATAGGCACAATCACCAAGCCGACGGGATTCTCATCCATTTCAGTCAATAATACCAATAAGACCGTAACATTTGCAGTTGCGGCCAACACGACTACGCTTGCCGATCACGGCAAGATAGATATCCCCATTACGATTTCTAGCACAATATATAAACTCTCTTTCGTGTGGTCCAAAGCCAAGAAGGGAGATACCGGTGCGGCAGGTGTGGATGCTAATCTCCTCGATTGGGTTAAGGAGTGGAATACGGGCAAGACGCTTATCAATAGCAATACCGTTATCACTCCCAAACTCTTTGCTGGAGCCAAGAATACCGATGGTACGATTTCAGGTATAGCCATAGGCTCGTTTGCATTAAGCACCAAGACCTCTTCGGGAACTATTACCACCGAAACCGTAAATGGCATCTATGGCTTCAAAGATGGCTACAAGACCTTCTATGTGGACAATAGTGGCAATGCTCAGTTGGGTTATGGTAATGAGTATGTCAAGTATAACGCATCTACTGGCAAGATTGAATTCGGCTCAGCGGTGAGTATGCAATGGGTTGGAGCAACCTATATCGACAAAGATGGCATCTTTACAGGTACGCTCTCTGCCGATACTGTCAGTGCTATCGATATTGCCGCCTCACAGATTACTTCGGGTAAAATTTCGGCAACATATATCAATACCGATGAGTTAAAATCGACACTTATCACAGCATCGAATATCAATGCTCTGACCCTTACCACAACCAAAGGAACAATTGGTGGTTGGAGTATCGACAGCGATAGCATTTACCGTGGTACAAAGAAGAATACGGCAACTACCTACACTGCTGCATCCGGCTCAATGACCATTGGCTCTACGGGTATTCGTGGCTACAAGTGGCGTTTGGAGTCTACGGGTGCGGGAGCTGTGGCAGGAGGTAATATCTCGTGGGATGCAAGTGGCAATGTTACATTTGCAAACTCTGTATCGCTCAACTGGACCGAGCCAATAGATGGCATTACCGAGGCTTTGGGAGGAGATGAGTTCCCGAAACTGACAAAGATTACCGCAGAAGGCATCTACACAGGCAGTATTACCGCTTCACAGATTACCGCAGGCACTATCTCTGCAGACCGTATTGCCGCAGGAAGTATCACTGCGGCCAAGCTTGATGCTGCAAGTATTAAGAGTGATATCATCAATACGACCTACATCAATGGTTTGGAGTGTACTTTCACCAAGGGCAAGATTGGCAACTGGACAATTACCTCGAATAAAATCTACAACTCCCAGATTTCGCTCGACGCAGCCAATAAGCGTATTGTGGTCTATGCATCAACGGCTACTGCGACAAGCGGTCATCGAGTTCAGTTGTACTACAATAGCAACTCTGACTTTGGCTTCTGGGCAACAGACTCTGCAGGAACTTGCATCGTATCGCTTGGCTCGTCGAATAAGATTGCGGGTTGGGCTATCACATCCACCTCTATCAGCAAAGGTAATGTGTCGCTCGGCAGTGATGGCTCTATCACAAATGGGACAAAGTGGAAACTCAATAATGATGGCTCAGGGCAAATAGCTTCGGGCAATATATCGTGGGACGCGAGTGGCAATGTAACTTTTGCCAATGCAGTTTCCGTTGCTTGGACCGAGGATATTGATGCTATAACTACTGCCCTTGGCGGAGATGAGTACCCCAAACTGACAAAACTGTCAGCCACGGGCGTATATACTGGTACGCTAACAGCAACGCAGGTAAATGCTGTTAGTATTAACGCTTCGAGTATCAAGGCTGGAACACTATCGGTAGACCGCATTGCTGCGGGTAGTATTACTGCTGCAAAACTCGATGCTGCAAGTATCAAGAGCGATATTATCAATACGAACTACATCAATGGCTTGGAGTGTACTTTCACGAAGGGAACTATTGGCGGTTGGACTATCGCTTCAAATAAAATCAGCCACTCTCAGATTGCGCTCGATGCTACAAACAAGCGTATTGCTGTATTCAGCACCACAGGTTCAGCTACTAGTGGTCAGCGAGTACAGTTGTACTACAATAGTAATAGCGATTTCGGATTTCTTGCTGTCAATAGCTCAGGCTCCACTATTGCATCATTTGGCTCATCCAATAAGGTCGCTGGCTGGGCTATTACACCTACAACTATCAGCAAGGGCAATGTATCACTTGGAAGTGATGGTTCTATTGCTAATGGGGCAAAATGGAAACTCAATAACGATGGTTCAGGTCAGATAGCATCAGGTAATATCTCGTGGAATGCTGCTGGTTTGGTGACATTTGGATCGTCAGTAACCATTCAGTGGACTACGGGCATTACCACTGCAAAGGAGCTTGCCTCGGCAATGGCTTTTGGCAAGATGCTCTATCGAGATCCTACATTCATCAATGGTAATAACTCTATGGGTATCTATAACAACACCAGCAGCGGAATGGTTACCCATACGCGATTAGCAGACGCCACAGCACCTAATGACAGCGGTTATGTTATCCAAATTAAGACCACTGGTACAGCTTCGCCCAATAATGGTGGTTTCTATTTTGGAACTATGTGTAGTAATCGTAAGGTGTTTATTGCCCGAATTATTGCAAAGATCCCGGTCGGACACAATTTGCTATTTGGCTCTAATAGCATCGGTACGGGAGGCACCAGCCGTTGGCTTACGGCAAATGCAGGTACAGGAGATTGGTGTGAGTACATCTACAAGGTTGTTTGTGGAACCTCAAACTTCTCAACTACACACTACTACTACCTCGATGGTACACAAGGAACATCCGATGCGCCCGTGGTTTGGCAGGTAGCCTACGCTACGGTCTTTGACCTTACCTCTGCAGAGAAGTACACCACAACCATAGATGCTAATGGTGTTTATACGGGCACTGTCAAGGCTAATCAAGTTATCGTGGATAGTGCTTTGGTCGTTGGTGGTAGCACTTACAATGGCAGTATTTCTGTGCGAGACGCAAGCAACAATGTCAAAGTTACGCTAGACCGTACTGGCATCACAGCTGTAGCGGGAAAGATTGGTGGATGGAACATTGGCACAAGTGCTCTTACCGCCTCGTCACCAAGTTCAGGACACCGTATTATGATGTCTAGTACGGGTTACATCTATCACGATAATCCTAACACGGGCATAGACTACTGGGGATTGAAGTCAGATGGCTCTGCAACATTCGGAACAAATAAGATAAAATTTAATGCAGACGGCTCAGGCTCTGTTGCTAATGGGAACTTCGCTTGGGATGTGGATGGTAATATCACTGCCCAGAAGGGAACATTCAAAGATGTTGAGGTTATCGGAACGGTGAAGAACCCATTTATTCTCAATGATAGCAGTATCTACATCGGTGGCGAAGACCCGCAGATGAACTTCAATAAGTATGACCATGTGGTAGCTATTCGAGGTTCGTGGGATGAGGATATTCCTCTTCCGTGGACATTGGACCATAGTGGCCGTCGTGTGTGTCTGGTTAACTACAAGTGGGGTTCAAATACCACCGTAGGAACAATGAGTATCACCGCTCCCAGTGGCAAATACTTCTACGAGGACGGTATCTCTAAATCGACTATCTCCTTCTCGCGTGAGTTGGTTGAGCTGCTTGGATATGGAGATAATACGACCTTTTTTGGCTGGATTGTGGTAAATCGCCTTGACCTGATGACCTCGAAGAAATATGGTAAGAATATGAAGTTCCTTGCACAAGGAACAGTTACCGTGTCATCAACCAGCAGTTATTCTGTCAAGTACCAAACCTTTGATGGCAGTTCGATAACCGTATCACGATTGGGCAAAGGTCAATACCGTATCTATATGTCTAGCAGTTGGAATATGTCAGGCTACTTCCAAGTCTTCCTAAGTGGTATTTTCTCAGCCGTAGACAGCACTCCGATTTATGCGACATTGAAGGCATTGTATAGTTACTATTTCGATGTATACACAGCAGATGACAGTAGTACAAACGATGGCTCATTCAGTTTTTTGGTTGTTTCTACGGGAGATTGGAAATAATTTTTCCTATCCCATAACCCCAAACATTAAAACCTCTCTATACTTTAAGAAACAGGAGATATGAAAGTAACAAGCACAATCATTACAAAGGTGGCAGAGGCTACCACAGAGAATGGCTCCTATAATTTGGAGTACAGTATTACAGATGGCGTGTTGGAGCGTGTCCAAACAACTGCTTTCAAGCCGTCAACGAATGAACACCGCATCGCAGTAGGTAGCATCTATTACGACCGTGGTAGCGTAACCATCAATATGCCATTCGGAAAGGATATTGCCAAATATGTTGCCGATGCCGTTGGACAGATTGAAAACATCCTCTCTGAGGTTGCAACCATTGCAGCAGAAGCTGAGTAATCACATTAAACAATAACGATATGGAACTTTCAATTAAAGACAGACTTTACCTGCCAACATTTTTGCCTGCGAAAGGCAATTTCAAAGATTTCAATCTCAAAAAGGAGATTCTTCGTAAGATTGCTATCAGCGACGATGAGCGCAAAGAGATTAACTTCCGTGAGAACCAGGAGGACAACCGCCTTGAGTGGGATGTCGAGAAGGAGACACCGCTGATTGTAGATTTCTCGAAGGACGAGATGGAGTATCTCCGCCGTGCGTGCGAGAAGATTTCCGATGAGGAGTTGCCTGACGATATGTGGGCAACAGTTGAGAAAATTTACGACGAAACAGTAAATTCGTAAACCAAAAACACATCTTTAAGCTACTCTTTTGCAAAGGGTGCCCCGGTCGTACTCTTACGGTCGGGGCATTTTAATTCAAGAATATGGCAAGACAAGATATAACAATGGATGCTGAGTATGGCGAGGTGGAGACTTCCGGTAATATTGCCGGCAAGACCTTTTACGAGTGTCGTCTGCTCGACAGCGTAGAGGGTGCGGATAACGATAGCTATCGCTATTGTGAGATTGTCGTACCCGCAGGCTTTATGCAGTCTTACAGCGACAGCAAGGGCATCCATATTGTTTTGCCTTACACACCAGATAGGCGCTTTCTTTCCATTGTTATAGTTAAGCCTTTAGGTTCGGGTGGCACTGAGTTCCTACGTAACAGCGTATCTGGTTCAATATGGTTCCCGGTCATGGTGGAATCGACTTCGGGGAACTCTGCTGTCACCCTTGCCGAACTCTATTCGCTCAATGAAGATGGCATCTTTAACCTTCTCTTGCGAGATGGTTATCTTGCTATCTTCTCGGGCGAGGAGACCGATTTTGATATCGGTGTAGCCAAAGCACAGAATGAAACCTTCCTATTGAAGGCATCGGCAGGCAACAACTACCAGCATCCAACAACGGGTGTGGGTCTTATCGACTTCCTGCACTCCAGCTTGGAGAATAACGGTCTTGCAGCCAAGTTACAGGCCGAGTTCCTATCCGATAAGATGATTATAAAGAATGCATATATGGACTCCGTAACGGGAGAACTGCTATTAGAAACTGTGGAGAAGGAGGATAACAATGGGTAAGTATAGAGTTATTGCGGGCCAGAACCTCTACGATATCGCACTACATATCTACGGTAGTATCGAGGGCATCGTTGATTTGATGATGTGCAATACAGACCTTTCGTTGGATACTACGCTCAAGGTTGGTGATGAACTTATCTACTCGGATGACTTTATTATCAATGCCGATGTTGTTGCCTATAACGAGATGCACGGCATTGTCCCTTCTAATGGCGAGCACCATGTATATCCCAAGGTCTTCACAAAGCCTCTTGCAGTGGTTTTTTCGCTACCTACGGAACTTCTCAATGTGCAGTGCTCGGTATCGGGCATAGGCACATTGGAGATTGATTGGGGTGATAATAGCGATACAGAAATAGTAACCTTGACTGACAAGCCTCGCATACTCAAACACACCTTTGACAGCAAGGTTCGTAAACGCCGCCGCATACGTTGGTTTACCGATGCCTACTTCAAACAGGTGGATTGGAGCGGACTCAAACCAAATTCGGTTGTTATCCTGCGACCTCTGCGTATCGAGGAGTTGACCATTAAGGATGCAACACTTACGCTCGACAGTCTGCAAATGGTTACGGGTATCTACTCGCTCGACCTTTTGGGGCTTTCTTGTGGCAACTTAAAGCCTCTTGTCGAGTGCCGAGAGTTGATGGAGCTAAATCTTACCGATGCACGCATAAAACCTACGGTGCTGGATGAGTGGCTTATCGCTATGGTTGAGAGGTACGGCAATCGTCGTAACTGCAAAGTAACCCTTACAGCAGTACCTACGGGCACCTACCAAGAGCCTGCACGCAATGCAGATACAGGTCGCTACATTATCACTTCGGGTATGGAGGCGATATGGGTGATCACTCACGAGGAGAGCTGGAACGAGGGTGGCAAGTGGAAGTTTATCATTAACGATAAGGAGTATTCTGTATGAGTAGAACTATAAAAGATATATACAACGCAGCCGTTGCGGAGCGCAACAAACGCCTCGAACTCTCGGAGTTTAAGAGCGACTCGAAAATGTCCGTGATGAACGGCATCCTCTGGGTCGTAGCAGCAGTGATTTACAGTTTTGAAACACTCCTCGATGTCTTTGCTGTGGATATCACGGAGGCAATCAATGGGCGTATCAACGGGACACCGAACTACTACGCCAATGCTCTTCTGCAATACCAGCAGGGCGACGAACTTATTGTCCGTGAAGATGGCCTTGCCTTTGGTTATGCCGCCGTGGATGAGACAAAGAGAATCATCACACAGGTATCGTATGTTGAGAGTACCGATGACCAGAATATCGACAGTAAACTAATCTTGAAGGTAGCGACAGGCACGAAAGGCAACCTTGAGGCTATCCCTGCCGAAGAACTTGTCCCTATTAATGCCTACATCGGCAAGTTAAAGTTTGCAGGCACTCGTGTTGAGGTAATCTCCACTAAGGGTGATGTGCTTATCCCGCGCCTCACGGTCTTCTACGATGGCGCTATCCCCGAGTCAGAGATGTACGATGCTATCGAAGTTCAACTCAAGGAGTATGTGATGAATATCGAGTTTGATGCGGCAGTCTATGTATCACGCCTAACTGATGCCATTCGTAAGGCTGAGCATGTTACGGATGTCTTCATCGATGAGTCAGCTACTCCGGAGCAGGGAGTGTTTATCGCCTGCCACGACACAGATGGCAACATTCAGCCTATGCAGCGTGTGCAGCGTATGACCTATACCGCATCAGGCTATTTGAAGGAGTCTTCGGGCAAGGATGAGGAGGCAGACCTGCCATCATTCCGTGAGGCTATAATCCTTAAAGTGGAGAACCATGAGTAGATATATGCTGCCCATAGATAAGTTAGTTAACCGTCTCGTTCCGCACTACCTTGCGGGCCGACGGTTTATACTCTTTGTGCAGAGTGCTCTCTATCCCCTGCAAAGCATCAATGAGTGGTTCCGATCCTTTGCTCATGAGAAGCATATCGAGGCACGAATGACCTCGCAGGTTATCTACTTTGAGTGGTTCCTGAACTACAAGTTCTCGAAGTATTTCAAGGATAGCCGAGATAGAATCTTTATCAAGGAGAGCGAGAGTGTCGGCGTGGATCTCTACCACGAGAATGCCGAGTATATGCGCCCCTGCACGGTGTGGTACAATGGCGAGTCCATCACCGCTACAAGCGAAGATGAGCAGCCCAGACCTTTCTACCGATATGTCGAGGAGAAACTCATAAACAAGGTTAGCTTTATGGTCTGCGTGCCACCCATAAAGATTCCGCCACAGGATATGGTCTATATGCTCTCGTATGTCGTGAATACCTATAAGATTGCAGGCAAGACCTACCTGATTAAGATTGATGAAGAGGAGTACGAACCAAACAAGAATACCAAATAATGAAAGAATATGTAGCAGAAACGGGTGGACGATACACCTATTCGGATGATATACTTAACCTTCAAGAGTTGGCCCTCAGTATGAGTACCATATTTGACGGCTGTACTGACTTTATCATTTCAGGCTGTACGGTCGAGGGCTCTACCATCTCGCCCGGCTATGTGTGGCTGGGAGGCAAGGTGCGCCGCTTTGAAGGCGTTACTGATGCAGTCTTCCCATACTATATCTACGAGAGCAATCGCCACGAGTCGGTTGTTTATGCCAACGAGGTCAACAAGCGTGGCCGCACCTGCTACCTATGTGCTGCGGGCAAGACTATCCCTACAACCACAGACCCCGTTACAGGCAAGATTCCTGCGGCAATCGAGGTACGAGCCGACTATGCCCCTCGGTTTATCGATAAGTTCTTTGGTCGCTATGCCGTACTGCTCGAAACTCCTTTCCAGCGCCAGACAATCAAGAAGGATTTGGTGCTGGCAGGTGTGTTTACAGCCAACAAGGAGATAAACTCAAAGACGGCAGTTTCTGTAAGTGGCGAGAATGGCTATTCGCTCAAGGGTATCGTCAAAAGCGATGGTAATGCCTCGCTCGGAGCGTACCTGAATGGTCTTTTGGTCAATGAGATTGTTATTCGCACCGATGGCACCTTCTCATTTATGAAACAAGGCAAGGAGTTGGCACGAGTTACGGGTGATGGTATTTCGTATGGCACATCACTCAGCTACAACTCACGCATCGGTGCAATCCATATTCAGGGCTGCGATATCTATAATACGCAGGATGTTACAGACGAAGGAACAATACGCATCAACTACTACGGAGTAGAAGGTGGTGGCACGAAGTTCCGAGACTTTGCAGTCTGTGATGGTAAACTCTCTTTAACACCCATCTTCAAGGTCATTGGAAAGAGTGCTTCAGCACAGGTCAATGGACTCTTCTCGGTGCATAGTGCCGGGCGAGGCATCGACCTCTGCAATACTGCCTACACCAAAGATGATCCGAAGTTGCAGAATACACTCTCGTGGCGTGACAGTACAGGTGCCGTTATCGCTGCTGTGGGCTTTGACACAGCAGACAACTATCGCTTTGTGGTCCGCAATGCATTGGGCGATATTGTTATTGCTCCGCTCGGCTCGGTGGATGTCATCGGCACGCTCAAGGTCAATGGCAAGTCTGTTGCCGATACCTATGTTACCATTGACGCCTACACAAAGGGTATGGCAGATAAGGTTGATAAGGTCAAGGGTAAGCAGCTCTCTACCGAGGATTTTACTACCGAGTACAAGCGAAAACTCGATGCTATCTCCACAGGTGGCATCAGCGAAGGTGGTATAGGCTATGTAACATCGGGCGCCGTTGCCGAGGCGTTAAAAACAAAACTCTCAGCAGACCAGAACCTCCGTGATGTTGTGGATAAGGGAGCAGCTCGCACTGCCCTTGATGTCTACTCCAAGCCCGAATCCCAAGAGGTATTCTTGCAGATTTCGGAGGGCTTGCAGGAACTTGTACGCCTCACAGCCGATGAGGTCAATAACCTTACACCGGAGCAGGCACAAGCACTCAAGGCAGAGCGTCAGGCGGCTGTGCGTGCTACGCTCGATGCTGAAAAAGGTGGCACGGGCGAGCAGAAACTCACCAAGACCTCCAACCTCAGCGACCTAGCGGATAAGAGCAAGGCACGCCGAAACCTCGAAGTCTATTCAACAACGGAGATTGACAATATGATGGCCGGCAAGCTCGGTACAGACTCGGCATATCAGGGTATTATCTTTACCTCGGAGATGCGTGATAAGCTGAATAATATCGAGACGGGAGCCTTCGCCTACACGGACCACGAGGGTAAGTCGCACGCACAAGTTGAAGGTTATGTCCTCACCTCTGCCATAGTCAAGGAGCTTAAGAAGAAGGCCAACTGGCTGCTTGATGGCTATAATTCAACCGAACTCGCAACCATAGCCAAGAACTTGGAGCTATATACCCGCACTGGTGCTGATGGCCGCTTTGCCCGTATGGAAAACCTCTTCCAGGACTACATCAACTACTTGGTGGCTCAAGGCAAGAGTTCTGCTCAGGCACAGGCTATCCTGCGTGAGAAGTTGAATCTGCTCTCCAAAGATGAGATTGTCAAGGACTATCTGCGTAAGGATGCCAAACTCACAGACCTTGTGTTGGGTAGCCCAGAAGCACAGCGTCAGGTATGTCGCACATTGGGTGCGGCCTTTGCCGAGGAGTATCAGCCGCTGCTCATTGATACAGGCTGGATGCAGATGGAGAACAGCGGTCAGGGAACAGACACCCGTAACCTCTTTGTCCGTCAGATAGGCAGCATCGTATCTATCCAGGGCGAGATAAACACCGCCAAGCGTGATGGTAGCAACTGGGGAGGTGTCATTGCAATGATACCAAATAAGATTCAACCTCCGAAGTACAGTGTACGCTGCACGGCAGCCAACTGGAACGATGACCATAAGTATAACCGAGGCTCCTCGTTTACCATCTATGGCGGTCAGCGTAAGTTACAACTCTACGAGCGAGGCTTCTACAATGTAGATTGTCAGTTAAACTTCACATACTTTGTCTAATGAAAAAGAGAATCAATGTAATGGGCGACATCGAGAGTCGCAGGCGTATTGCCGAAAGGCGTATTCCACAACATGTAGAACCAGTAAAGAGCACCCACGATGGAAGAGAAAAAGACGAAGCGGAAGAGACGCCGCACCAAGAGAGTAAAGATAACAGATCGAGGAAGAGGAAGACCGAAGGGGACGCTTAGGCGTTTCCCCTTCGATGAGACACGCATCGGCTTTATGCTCCGCTATGAGATGCCCATCGTCTATGGCATTCTCAAGCAGCTTTGCGGCATGCAGACACCCTTTGAGCCCGAATGGTGGGTCATCGACTCTGTTGCTAAGGCATCAAAGGATGCTTCATACAAGAAGCCGAAGTTCCAGCGATACCTCAATGAGTACAAGGAGAAGGGGTGTTACTGCCTGCGTGGTAAGGTGATGACCCCGAAGCGTCAAAAATACTATGATAGCGTCCAGCGACATAAGACTCAGGAGTATATTCGCCGAAATCATATTACCCTGAAGCGTCGTATCCAGAAACAAGCTATTGATGAGGATATGACACTTGAAGAAGTTAATAATATCATTAAAACAAGAACGCAAGGTATTGACTGATAATGATATGTAAAACATTCATATAAAACTATTGTCGTTCAGTAAATTATACATACCTTTGTACTCCGACCGCTCAAGGTCCTTCTATTTGTCAAATGAGTATCCACTCTTTTTAGGATACAGTCAGCGAGACTTTTCTCCCAATTTTTTCAGTTGATAACGGATGGTGAAACCGAACCCGTCCGTCTGTTTCCAGATTCACGGTGTGCCGTAAGGTGCATCGTCTTCGGGCATTTTTTAATCCATAAAACAGTTTTCAGATGCAAGAAGATTTGGAAAAAAACAATGGCATGGAATCGATGTCCATTGAGGAGATGTTCCTGAAGAGTCAGGAGTCGTATGAAGATGCGCAACTACGCGCACAAGAGGAGAATCGGAGCTTTGCCCGCACGGAGTTCTTCCGTATGGACAAGTTTGGCATTTACCGCCTGCGTATTCTGCCTATTGCCCCTAATCAGGATGGTACGCCATCACGCCCGGGCTATGAGTTCCCCGTACATCAGTTGTTGCTCGAGTTGGAGAAGCCGGGCAATGGTGCTAAGGCTTCGAAGATGTATGTTACCGTCACCCGTGCTACGGATGCAGGTTACAGCGTAGATCCTATCGAGACCTACCGTAAGTTGGCCGTGGCAGCAGCCAAGGAGATGGGCGATGAGAAACTCGCCGAGAAGATTGACGGTGGCTCGTTTGGCGGTGGCTTGAAGTATGGGTATGGTCACTGCATGTATGTCTATGACCTTAGCGAGCGTGGCAAGGGTCTGCAGATGATGACTCTCTCGCACGCACAGTTCAAGGAGCTCGATGAGCGCAAGTTCAAGCTCTGGTCGAAGAAGTTGCAGAAGAATCCGAGCTATCCTTGTCCTATCTCATCGGTGCGTGAGGCATACCCCGTAGAGATTGAGAAGCGTAAGAATGGTGCCAAGACCGAGTATGTCATCTCTATCGACAATGAGTCGGATACGCTGCCTCTGAGCCGCGAGGAGCTCACCGCACTGCTCGCTGCACCTCGTATCCCTGAAATCATCTATCGTTACACCCGCTATCACCTCGGTGCTACCGTGGAGTTCCTCAAGCAGAGCGACACGCTCTATGGTATGAACCTTATGGAGAGTGACGAGATGAAGGAGGTCATCGCAACCCTCGCAGCAGAGCTTCCGAAGGAGGACACCTCGGAGTTCTCGTTCGACCGCCGCTCTAAGGATAACAAGGAGAATGAGCAGAATGGCTCAGGACCGCTCTCACTCGATGACCTCTTTGAACGCTACGAGGAGTTGCAGGCCGAGGGTCTTGGAGATAAGACCGAGGAGGGTCAGGAGCTCCGTGCAATGATTCGAGGCTACATCGACCAGGAGCGTCTGCCTATCCGCATTACCCGCTCTACCTCTAACCGTGAGTTGCTCGATATGATTGAGCGCGAGTTGGAGGGTCCCAAGCCCGAGGAAGAGGCGGAGGCAGAGAGTGATGATGAGGAGCAGGCCGAGGAGCGTCCACGCCGCCGCAGATAACATAACCTTGGTGTGCAGGTAGGTAAACTGCCTGTACACCATTATCTGTATGGCTAAACATCGAAATCCTAATGGGTACATGGGAAATACTACGCATTCAGAAGGTACATATAGTCCAACGACTCATTCCAATATTTATAAAGTTTGGGCGAGTATGTTTCAAAGATGCTATTCAAAAGATTTTCATCTTAAAGAGCCATCATACATCGGTAGTGCTGTATGCGAAGAGTGGCACGATTTCCAAAATTTTGCACACTTTTATGATACTGCTCCATATCGAGAAGATGGTTGGCATTTGGATAAGGATATTCTCTACAAGGGGAATAAAATATATGCTCCTGATAAATGCGTGTTTGTCCCTCCCGAAATCAATAAATTGTTCGTCAGGAGATTAAATTATCGTGGTGATACGCCACAAGGTGTTCATTACGAGAAGAGACGCAATAGGTATAAGGCAAGTATGCACGATGGTTCTGGCAAGACTCTGTTTTTAGGCCGCTACAGAACTGTAGAAGAGGCTTTTGAAGCCTATAAGAAGGCTAAAGAAGCCCGGATATGTGCTGTTGCCAACAAGTACAAAGATCGCATTTCTCCTGACTTATATCAAGCAATGATTAACTATAAAATAGATGTGACCGACTGATATGAGTAAAAATATAGATGCATATCCAATTGCAATGGTCCTTGCGGATACGCATTGTGGAAAAGATACTGTAGAGGCCTTCAAACTCAATATGCACGAGGCAATTTCCATTTGTCAAGATAAAAGCATCAAGTATATCTTCTTCGCAGGTGATTTGGTTCTTAGTCGTGCAGCACAAACATTGGATATTCTATTGGCAATCCACGATGTGCTTGAGGCGTGTAAAGAGGCTGGAATAGAGGTGGTAATGATTAATGGCAATCACTGTAAAGTGAATCAAGAGTCTCCAAGGGGATATTGTAATGTGTTTGATTCTTTCAGCAATGTAATAGTTGTTGACACCTATCTCAAATTCCCTATTCTTAAAGATGTTCAGATTGGTCTCATCTCGTATTTCCCCGAACAAGGAACTTTTGTGCAGAAGCTCAAAGAGTTAGAGGAAGTAATGTTTGATGGGACAAAGGCTTTTAGAATCCTAATTATTCACGAAGGAATTCGAGGCGGATTGTGTGAAGCGACCGAGACAGAATTACCAGCAAAACTCTTCTCGAAATGGAATAAAGTCCTTGTTGGACATTATCATAACAGGAATACAATCGCTCCGAACATCGAATATATCGGTTCATCGCGCCAGCACAACTTCGGCGAGGACGAGGAGAAGGGCTACACTGTAATCTACACTGACGGCTCGCACGAGTTTATCAAGAACCAGGCGAACATCCGCTACCGAGTGATTGATGTCTCGGCAGAGCGTGCAGGTCTTAACCTTATGGACGAACTCAGGGAGATTGATGCCGATGGTCGCTACAAAGTGAAAGTTCGTGTTCACGCCCCGCAGGCTGCTATGAAGTCGGTGGATAAGGCTGCTCTGCTTGATGCAGGAGCCACAAAGGTGGAACTTATCGCCGATGATGAGGAGATGTTAGAGGTTGCAGCCTCTTCGCTCTTTGAGAAGTTCGACAGCCACCGCATCCGTGAGACCTACGAGGAGTTCTGCCGCGAGAAGCTGATTGACGATGTAGCAATCGGATTGGAGTATTTATCTAAAATCGAAGGACAATGTGGAAATTAAAGAGTATAGAGGCCGAAAACCTGTGTGCCTTCCGCTCGCTGGCATATACGCTGCAACAGGGAGTGACAACATTGATTTTTGGCAACAATAAGGACAACGACTCCCAGCAATCGAACGGTGCCGGGAAGTCAGCTCTTTTGGAGTGTATAGCCGTGGGGCTAACAGGCAGTCCTCTGCGAAAGATACGCTCCGAGGAGATTATCAACGATGCCGCCGAACAGTGTTGCATCACTCTACACCTTGCAAATGACGCATCGAATGAGGAACTAATCATTGCTCGCTCGATACCTCGCAAGGGAGCATCGACAGTAGCCTGCAAACTCTATCGAGGGGGCGAACTTGTAACTACTGACGAAGCTGTGCAGCACTCCGTAGATGCATACAACAAGTATGTCTTGGAGAAGTTAGGTATCACACGCGATGAGTTGTTGAACAACTTTATTCTCTCAAAGTACAGATATGAGGATTTTCTCTCGTCATCGGATAAGGAGAAGAAAGAGATTATCAACCGCTTCTCCAACGGCATCTTAGTAGATGAAGCCATCGCCTGTGTTGAGGAGGATATCGAGCCGCTCAGCAGTGAGCAGCAGAAAATAGACCTCGAACTTGCAGGCATTGATGGTCGGATCGAGATGTTGCAGGAGCAGATAGCCAAAGAGGTTGCAGCAGGTGAAGAGCGTGGCCGCAGCCGAGAGATACGCATCGCCGAATTGGAGGAGGCAATAGCCTCAAAGCGTGAGTATATCCGTACCCATAAGGAGACTCTGACCGGTATAGATGCAACTATCGCAGAGGTGGATAAGGCAGACAAAGAGTTGCAGGCATTGGAGTCATCAGACACCTCATTGGAGGAGTGCTTGAAGGCTATCGATGCTGTGATGACACTGCTGCCTGATGCTCGCCGAACAGATTGGAATCACACGCTGAAACTCAAGAAGGAGGATTTGTTGCTTGCTCAGTCTTCGCTCGAAAACCTCGATGCCTCAGTAAACCATGCCGAGGCGGTATTGAAGGAGAAGTACGATGCCTTTGAGAAGTTTAAGGTTCAGTACACAGACTTCGTTACGCACTATGGTGACAAGTGCGAGGAGTACAGTACCCGCTTGCAGGAGATTGAGAAGACGCTCCGCAGCCTCGCTTCACGCCTTGAAGAGTTGCGCCGTAAACGCCGAGTAATCTCTGTGGGCATTGACGAACTCTCAAATAAGTTGGCGGGCTCTATCACCTGCCCGAAGTGTGGTCACGAGTTCTTGGTGGCACAACCTAACTTCGACATCGAGGCAGGCACAAAAGAACTCCGTCTCCGCCAGCAGCAGTTATCAGAGATTAACGGCAATATCGAAGCCGAGCAGAACTCTACCGAGGAGACAGAGATGCAGCAGAGCAAACTCAACAGCGAGCGTCGCACATTGGATAGCGACCGTTCACGATGGGAGCAGGAACTCTCGGATCACGAGCGAGCAGTATGCAGTGCTACAAGCGAGGTGGAGCGTGCGGAGCACAACCGCAGACGCACCAAGGCAGAGGTTGCAGCGATGCAGGACGAGATAGATAGCATACGCCGAAAAGCCTTTGACGAGTTCTTCGGAAACATTGATGAGCGCAATGCAGCACTCAGCCGTGAGCATCGCAAAATCGTAGAGGATATTCGCTCTGCAGAGTGTGCCATAGAGACCTTGCAGGAGACAATCCGTGAGGTAAACGAGATGGCTGCCGAGGATCTTACACTATCGCTACGCAAAACATTGGAGCAGGAGAAGCAACGCTCTATGGAGACTGCCAAGCGTAAGTTTGAGGTTGACGACAAGGTACGCGCCTTGGAGGTGCAGCGAGAGCGTTTCGTGCAGTTCAAGACCTACCTTGCCAACACCAAGATTGAGGCTCTCAGCCGTATCACCAACGAGTTCCTGATAGGTATTGGCAGCGATATCCGTATTCGCTTTGATGGTTACACGGTGCTCAAAAGCGGTAAGGTAAGAGAGAAGATCTCAATCTCACTGTTGCGTGATGGTGTTGATTGTGGCTCATTCGGAAAGTTCTCGGCAGGTGAAGCGGCACGAGTGAACCTCGCAACAATTCTGGCGATGCAGAAGCTTGTCAATGCCAACTGCGACGATGAGAAGGGTTTGGACCTGTTGGTGCTTGACGAGATACTCGAAGCAGTAGATGAAGCAGGACTATCATCGATGTTCGATGCTCTGAACGCTCTGGGTGGCACTGTCCTCGTAGTTTCGCACGGCAATGTGGCCGAAGGTTATCCCCACAAACTTGTAATAACGAAGGAGAATGGAGAATCACGCATCGGAGAATAAGGCACTGAAGCACGACGATATCCTCGCCTTGGATGTGGCAACACACTGCGGCTACTTCTCAAAGCACGAGGCAGGTACTTGGAATCTCACCGAGAGCCGACGGCGCAACGACAACAAGATGCACGGCTCCTTCCGCACGCTACTTATCGACTTTATCCGAAAGTACGACATAAAGCAGATAGTCGCCGAGGATGTGAGCATCAACCGCCACTTCTACGACTTCAGACGACTCTCGGAGTTGCGAGGGGTGCTATTGGAGGTCTGCGATGAGTTGAACCTGCCCGAGCCTGAGTTTGTAAACCCTGCCGCACTCAAGAAGTGGGCAACAGGCGATGGACATGCGACAAAGTCCAAGATGGTAGAAACCTGTAAAAAGTATGGTTATGTGCCTACGGACGACAACGCTGCCGATGCTTGCCACCTATTCTTTTATTACATACGCAAACACAGATTGTAAAATGACCGCATAGATTCGGGCGGTGACAAACCGCCCACTTTTTAATTGACGCTCTTCGAAGCTGACAGATTAGGACATTTCAGATTGAGTTGAACCCCTTTTCAGTTAGAAGAGTGGACAAGAAAGATGTGTTAAAAAAGACGACGGCAATCCCCGACGATGAGTCCGCCAAACGAAGGGCTCGACTACTGCAAAAGTATGTGATGCCGCATAAAAATCTAGTGTACAGCATCTGTATCAAGTACACATACAATCAGGAAGATATAGAAGATAACTATGTCGAGGCACTAGTGAACTTCTACAAGTATATGGACAGCTACGACCCTGCAAGACCGGTGAAGACCTGGATATATGCAGTGACAAAACGCCTTGTAGCTGACCTCAATAAGCGTAATAAAACCCGTACTCCGCCAGACGATAGTGTCGATGTAAAAGAGTTGCGCTCCACATTGTTGGATGAGTGCAACCCTTCGGCAAACTGTATGGGTATGAATAACTATAAGGACTACTACAGTGACGAAATTCTATGGGCACTGGATCAGATAAAACCTATATACCGTGAGGCTTTTCTGCTACAACAGGCAGGCTATAAAATCAGCGAGATAATGGAGATTACCTACCAGAATGGAACGCTACAAACAAAGAATGTCGAAACGGTAAAGAGCCGATTGTTTTTGGCAAAGGCACAACTTAGAAAATTACTTACAAGAGATGGAGAAAAAAGAGTGGATTGAAGGGTGCAAGCGTGTATTTACCAAGTTGGTAAAAGATACGCTATGGGAGGATTTCAAGTTCCCTGGGGGCGGAATGGCTGATAGATGTATTGGCAATTGCTATGATGCAATTAAGAAAGTAACGATTTCCATTAGTAGAGAACGATTGGTAGATTTCTGTATATGTCAGGTGTATGCCATGCGGGAGTTTGGCCGAATATATCGTAATCGTTGGAATGCTTCGCACTCATTTGGAGATAAGGCTCTACAACGATACAATAACAATAGTCATATCCAAAGATGTTACGAGAATAGATGGTTAGAGAGTAATGCGCTGTCAAGAGAAAACTTAGTACAACTGATTGCGGACCGCAGCCACCATCCCCTTGAGAACTTCATATATCCCGAATATGAGGATGGTACGAAGAGACGCTTGCTATCGACAGATGTGGGATACATAATATGTGGCACATCAACACTAATGTGGACTCCATTCTCTCCTGTTTGCCAGGAGTGTAGCAATGCAGCATTATGTCGTAAAAGAACAAGTATTATTCACAGAGAACTATTTAGAATACGCTGTACGGCGTGGGAAAAGAAACTATCAAATGAACACAACTAATCCATTAAGCGTAGAATTTCTAGTGGAACTATACGCTACAGCACTACATCAAGAGAACTTGTGCGGCATAGTGTCGCAATATATGCGTAAGGAGTATCTACCTGATAGATATTTCCAAAATATACACAAGGCAATCTCATCGCATTATAGGAGTTATAAACTACCACCGTCGTATCCTGTGCTTGTACAGACCTTCAAGGATGATCCTGAGACTTTGGAAATTGTGGAAAGCATACGCGAATCCGACTATGGACAAAGCACTGAAGTGATGACAGATATGCTTGAATCTTATATCAAAGGAGTCAAGCTTCAACAAGTATATGCAGAGGTAGGTAAACTTTATAATGATAGTCAGCAAAACAAGGCAGAGAAGGCTCTGCGTAAGTATGCTGACTGGGTGGCTTCGTTTACATTGAAGAGTTCCTCTTTTGTTGATGTGGCAAAGACATTTGTAGAACGATACGAGGAGAATAGGCGTAGGGAAATAGAGTCCCAACGCACAGATATTTCGCAGGTGTGCAGATTTTATATTCCGTTCTTGGATGCTTTGAATAATGGACGCAACCTCCGTGGACAGCTCACTTGTTTCCTTGCATCTACGGGTGTGGGAAAATCGCATATTGCTAAATGGATTGGTGTTAGAGCCAACATTGACGATAAGTTAAATGTGTTGCACTTCCAGTTAGAAGGCTCGGAAGATGAAGCTCTAAATGCTTACTCAGGAGGTCTCATCTCTCGTAATGCATACTTTTACGAGAAAGGGAAGATTGATGATACGGAGATGGCAGAATACAAGAAACTTGTTGCCTCATATGGTGGTAGTATTATAGTTCGCAGTTATCCCCGTTTCAATGCCCAAGTTTCGACATTAGACATTAAGAATGGTATTTCGGAATACAGAAAATTAGAGGGGCGTAATCCAGATATCGTCATTATTGATTCTATGGATTTGCTCACTGATGCTCGTCGCAGATTGTGGGGAGCAGAACACGAGCGTTCTAAGCGTATAGCAGTGGCAAACGATCTCAAAGACCTTGCAGCAGATGAGAAGGTGTGGATGGTGGTTACTTATCAATCAACTATCGAGGACCGGGAATGGCTTAACGATGAGAAAAATGTTTTGACAGAGTTCAACTGCTCGGAGGCAAAAGGTTTGGCAAGACCTTGTACGCATCTTATCTCGCTTAATCAATCAGCAGCTGAGCGCAAAGAAAATACGATGCGATTACATATAGCCAAGAGCCGTTTCTTCAAGAAGGGAGCAACGATTAAGATTGCGACAGACTATGATAATGAGGTATTCTACGATAGTCAACGAACAGATAGTTTAATGTCGGAATAATTTTTTGCTCACTTTATAAACTTTAGCTCCTGCACTACAGCTATTCCTAAGTATATGGATTTATCAGCAAAGGAATATCAGCATTTGGTGCAGGAGATAGCACGCGAGACGGGCGCAAAGCGTGACGGTACGGGTAAGAACCTTATCGTGCCGCGTTGCCCCTTCTGTGGCAAGTCGGGCGGCAAGTTTGGTATCTACATAGGACCGGAGACTGCCCGCCGAGAGCCATTTATGGCGCACTGTTTCTCGTGTGGTAAATCTACGCGCACCCTCGGACAACTCTTGGAAGCCATAGGTCGTATTGACCTGATGGTTACTCCTACGGCAGATATTACCGCTCCATTGCAGTTTGTCTTGGGTGTGGAGCCGGAGGAAATTGACGATATGTTGACCGTAACAGAGTTGCCAGATTTCTATAAGCGTACATTCAGCCACCCATATCTCAAAGAGCGTGGTTTTACTTACGATGACTACGACTATTTTCCCGTCGGCGTAACCAATCGTCTCAATCCTCGCTTTGAGGATTATGTGATTTTTCCCATCATTGACAACGGGGAAAATGTGGGCTTCGTGGGCCGTCATACCTGGTCAAAGAGCGATATCGATGCCCATAACCGCAAGGTCAAGTACAATGGTGGCTTCAAGATACTGCGCTATCGCAACTCTGTCAATAACGACTTCTCCAAACTACTATATAACTACGATGCTATTCACGAGGGCGAGACCGATACGGTTATTCTCGTGGAGGGCATCTTTGATGTTATAGCCCTGACCCGCAAGATGGAGCTATACGACAATCCCAAAGTGGCGGTTGTTGCAACCTTCGGAAAGAAGATCTCCGATGTCCAGGTATATAAACTCCAATGCAAGAGAGTTCAGACGGTGATAGTTGGCTATGATGGCGATGCCGTCGAGCCTGTAAAGAAGGCTGCCAGCAGACTCGCCAAATACTTTACTGTCTTTGTAGCCAACATCGCAGACGCCCATAAGGACTGGGACGAAATGAGCGTGGAGGAGATATTCGACATTTTTGTTCAACGCCTTCAATCTCCCTCAAACTTCAAATTACGAAAGGTTCAAGAGTTATGATGCAAGAACTTATTCAGTGGCTCGATGCCCAAAACATAGAATATACAACCATCGACAATGAGGTCATTGAAATCCCGAACTTCGGCAAGATGTTTCTTGCGGATCTGTCGGGTGTGGAATCAATCTTCAAGAGCAAGGATGGTGATGTGAGGTTCAACCTTATGGGAAACCCACAGGAGTTGCAGGACGAGGGAATCTTCTATGTGGCATTCCCATTTGGCAACAACTGGTATTACTACGACCTGCGTGAAGAGTTCCGCTTCAATATCCTAAAGCATATAGGTAGCCCAAAGCCCTCGAAGCACAATATCCCGTTTGTTAATCTCGGTGTCCATACGCCTTTTGAGCTGCTTAACGCATCGGGTTCGATAGATGGTCTATGTCGTAAGGCAAAGTGGCTTGGGCATACAGCCGTAGGCATTTGTGATCGCAACACAATGGCCGCCACGCTCAACCTGCAAAAGGAGTGTGCGAAGGCGGGGCTTAAACCTCTGTTTGGTTACACTCTCACAATGCTGCATAACGAAACAAAGGTCGAGATAAAGATATATGCTCTCAGCAACAAAGGACTGCATAACCTGCTCAACATCCAACGAGAGGTGATGGTAAACTCCGAGGATGGCGTCATCGAGTACTCGAGGCTATTTCTCTATGCTGAGGGGTGTGTCATAGTCTTCGCCACTCGCTCGGCGTATTGGATGACGGAGAATTCTCGCCATATTGAGCGACTGAAGGAGCGGTTCGATGCTGTCTACTATCAGGTTGATGGCGACGAGTATAAGGCAGACCGTATAGATCGAGAGAAGTTAGCTGCATTGAAACATTACTTTGAGAAGTGTTACGATGCAGTAAACGATTCGTTCAGCGTAGAGCCTATTCTTATAGCAGATAGTTACTACATAGACCGTAATGATGCTAAGTCGAAGATTGTGCTTAATAAGATTGCTACGGGTGCAGCCCACGAGCAGAGCGAGGAGCAATACTTCAAGAGCGTAGATGAGCATTACGACACTCTGCAACCGCTATTTTCGGAGAAGTGGGAGTTTGACAGACTCTTTGAGATGATGTGCCGACATACGGTAGATATTGCTGAGCGTGCCGATGCAGCCTTTGAAACTGGTAAGATGTTTATGCCCGAATATATGATGCGCCCCGAGGAGCAGGAACGCTATGGCGATAGACGCACGATGTTTCTTCGCCTGCTCGATGAGGGGCTCGCGGAGAAGATTCCGGAGGCGAAACACTCAATCTACCGCGAACGATTAGATGAGGAAGTGTATATCATCGAATCTACCGACAATGTGGATTACTTCCTTGTGCAGTGGGATATGGTGCGAGAGGCAAAACGCAGAGGCATTGCGACGGGTATCGGCCGTGGCTCGGCAGGAGGCTCGCTCGTATCATACCTGCTCGGTATTACCTCTATCGACCCGATAAAGTACGACCTAATCTTCTCCCGATTTCTTGTCCCGGAACGATGTGGACTAAGTTGGAAAGATAAGCTGACTGTTCTTGCTCCCGATATACCCATACAGCGAGGTATGGAGTACATAGAGGTTGAGATTGAAAATACGATATACAGACTGCATCCCGAAGCCAAACTACGCATCGTATGTGATGGCAAGGAGATGACTATTACAGCCGATAAATTGAGTTGTGGCGATGAAATCCTTTTTGACCGCCGAGATTGCTTGTGGAACTTAAAGGATATAGCCAATGAACAACTACATTCATCAGAGCCCCTATAGCGGCTGCGACATCTACCAAGGCGATGCCCTCGATGTGCTTCCTATGCTTGCCGAGCAAGGCATCAAGGCAGATATGATACTCACAGACCCTCCTTACGGCACTACTCACTGCCGTTGGGATTCGCCCATAGATATAACGAAGATGTGGCAGGTGCTCCGTGGCGTTACTATGCCTACGACACCCATACTGCTCTTTTGTCAGCAACCATTTACCAGCGTGCTTGGAGCCTCAAACCTCAAGCAGCTACGCTACTCGTGGGTGTGGGAGAAGACACAGCCTACGGGCTTTCTCAATGCCAAGCGTATGCCAATGAAGGCACACGAAGATATACTCGTGTTCTACGACAGGCTGCCGACATACAACCCCATAAAGACAGATGGTCATAAACGCAAGGTTGTTATGGCAGCACACCAGCGTAAGTGTAACGCCGGAGAGATATACCATAAGCACGACAACTATCGGGACTATATCTCCACAGAACGCTATCCCCGCAGTGTAATAAAGTTCAAGACCGATAAGCAGACATCGTGCCTGCACGCAGCGCAGAAACCTGTGGCACTGCTTGAGTACCTAATCCGCACCTACACCAATGAGGGTGATTTGGTGATTGACTTTGCTATGGGCAGTGGCAGTACCGCCATTGCCTGCCGAAATACAGGACGCCGATTTATCGGAGTCGAGATTCAGAGAGACATATTTCAAACCGCATTAAAGCGCATAACAGATGAGCACAACCCAGGAGATCTGGGTGGACATTGAAAACTATGAAGGGTGTTATCAAATCAGTAACAAAGGCCGTGTCAAGAGCCTCGAAAGGGAGGTTGTTTCGGGCGGCATTACACGCACGCAGTCCGAGCGTATATTAACGCATTGGTGTGGCAAGACATCGCTCTATGACTGCGTGAGATTATACAAGAATGGTATCGGGGAGAAGTTCTCCGTTCACCGCATTGTGGCCGAGCATTTCCTCAATGATTGGGATCCTGAATTGGAGGTGAACCATATCGACGGCAATCGCTACAACAATGCTGTAGAGAACCTTGAGATGTGTACTCATCAGCGCAATATGGAGCACGCCATAGCCAATGACCTCAAAAACGACTATGGAGAGAAAAGTAGTAATGCAAAACTAACCAATGCACAGGCAGAACGAATACGCGAACGCTACTATGCAGGTGGCATAACGCAGTTGGAATTGGCCATTGAGTATGGTGTATCGCACCAGACCGTGAGCTGCATTGTGCGGCATAAAAAGTATTTCAGATGATAGTAACAAGAGTAAAACGGAGACGAGCAACAGCCCCGATGAAGGTGATTGACTCCTTTGTGGATAAGGGGCTTGTCGAGGGCGGACACGCTTCGCTTCCTGATATCGATGTCGATTATGCATCTGACCGCCGTCAGGAGATGAAGGACTACCTTGAACAACGATACAATGTAGGTGGTCGTCAGCGTGTGTTCTCGGCAGGAACATTTACCACTCTCAAACTAAAAGCGGCACTCAAAGATGTGGCGCGAGTGCACCGTGTGCCGCATGGCACGGTAAACTACATAACGGCAATGCTGGACGATGGTGCCGACTGGACAGGACTATTCAAGATAGCCGTTACCAATCGTAAGGTCTACGACTTTATACAGACCTATCCCGAAGTGATTGAGGACGTGCGAGTGCTGCTCGGCCAACCAAAGGCGGCATCAGTGCACGCCTCGGCAATTATCGTTACCCCCGAAAAGCGTGATGGCAAGGAGGCTGATTGTTTTGACTTTTTGCCCATACGCAAGATGGACGGGGCGTTGGTGTCGGAGTTTGATGGTTACTCAGTCGATGAGATTGGACTACTCAAAGAGGATGTGCTGGCGACGAAAGAGTTGGCAAAACTCAGTGCCACCATAAACCTCGTAAATGAGCATTACAACCAGCAACTGACCATAGAGAAGATAACAAGCGAGATGCTCGATGATGAGAAGACCTATCGGATACTATCGGAGGGCAATACACAGAATGTCTTTCAGTTCTCCTCGCCGGGCATCACTCGCTTTATTCAGGATGTACAGCCCAACTGCATCGAGGATCTGATTGCCATAAATGCTCTCTTCCGCCCTGCGACACTCGACATTGGAGCGACAGATGACTATGTCCGTTACCGCCGAGGCGATGTGGCTCCGGTCTACAACTTCGGTTGCTATGAGGCAACGAAGAATACCTACGGCATTATGGTCTATCAGGAGCAGTTTATGTCGGTGGCTCATACGCTCGGAGGCTTTGACCTCGGTAAGACCGACTACCTGCGTAAGGCTATCGGTAAGAAGAAAGCCGACCTAATGGCCTCGCTCAAAAACGATTTTATTGCGGGTGCAATTAAGAATGGTTGCCCACCTTATGAAGCCGAAGAGATATGGGGCAAGATAGAGACTGCGGGTAAATACTCCTTCAACCGTTCACACGCCGCTGCATACGCACTCACGGCCTTCTGCGGTGCGTGGCTTAAGGCGAACTATCCGACTGCATTCTACACGGTGGCGTTGCAATGGGCTGATGATAAGGAGATGCCTGCACTTATGTCGGAGATGGAGCGATGCTCGGTGGCGAAGATTGTGCCGCCCGACATCAATCACTCTACGGTGGAGTTCTACACAGACTACAAGACGAATGAGATTTATTGGTCGCTTAACCGCATCAAGTTCCTGGGAACGAAGGCAGCCGCATATATCGTAACGGTGCGTGCAAGAGGTAGATTTACGAGTATCGAGGACTTTATTGAGCGAGTCTTCCGCCATAAACTGCGCAGCAAAGACTTCAAACACTGGGATGAGGTAAATCCGATGGTCGAGAATGGTCGTGTACCGGTTAATACCCGCCATTTGAAGAATATGATCCTGGCAGGCTGCTTTGATAAGATTGAGAATGTACAGGCGGTAACGGAACGCTATGCCATACTCAAACGAGCGGCACTGAAATTAGGCTTCAATCTGCGTGAGAGCGATGCCCCTGAAGAGTTGCGAGATAAGCATTACTTCTGGTCGCAACAGCAGATTTTAGTGTCAGGCATAGGCTCGATTGACTACCGTCGTATCTTCTCCAACTCACCAGACAAAGTAAAAGTCAAGGGTAAGGCATCGTACATATCTCTTACTGATGTTATGCGAGATGAGAACGATGGTCGCAAGGCTGCCGTTTGTGCTACCGTGGCCGAGTATTCAGAGCATAGCTACACCGACAGAGAGACCGGGCAACGCAAGCGCTTTGCGAAGTTGATACTATCGCAGAACAATCAGACCGCAGAATGCACGCTTTGGGATGAGTTCTATCGTGCCCACAAGGAGGAACTGCAACACATCAAGGGCAAGATAATAATCCTTACAGCGGTGATTCGATACAGTGACTACACAGCATCTAACGCTCTGCAATCATATCGTAACTCACTTCTATTCATTCAATAATATGGCACCAAAGACAGAACCCAAAGTATATGTAGGCATTGGTCTTGACTTTGAGACAGGAGGTCTCGATCCACAGACCTGTGCTTGCACCCAGATAGCAGTACAGGCAGTACGGCTCGACACTTGGCAGGTGACAGACCAGTATCAAGCGTACATACTACCTTACAACAAGCAGTCGGCAGGATTACCCACCAAAAAGATACTACGCACTCGCAGCGAAATTGCCCGTGAGGATAACACTCTAATGCTCTACGAGAAGAAAGCATTGGACTACTCGGCTATAACGATGGATATGCTCAAACAGCAGGGAGTGGATATTATCAAAGTGGCAAACGATATTATCGCTTTTGCCAAACGTAATACCGCATCTGTTGGCAAACAATGTAAGCCCTTTCTTATCGGACAGAACATTCAGTTCGACATCGGATTCTTGCAGCAAATGATGAACTACACAGGGCTTATGGAGGAGTTTGAGAAGACCTTTGCCGGGACAAAGGACTACTACGGACACTTTCAGCCGCACTACATCGATACGATTCTTATAGGTCGCTTGGCTTTCGCAGCCGATAAGGAGGTAACATCATATAAGTTGGAGATTGTAGCCTCGCAATTAGGCGTAGACCTCGATGATGCTCACGATGCAGCAGCCGATGTAACAGCAACGCTCGATGTGCTGGGCGTCTACACCTCACGCCTGAGAAACAACGAAGGAGCGACGATGCCGACCCAACAACGAGATAAAACACGAAAACATTTCAAGATATGACACAGAAAAATAGACTCCCGGAGGAAGTTCCAGAGACCATAACATTCCGCACTGCAGACCGAATGATGTATGGTGCTTTGGGATACGATGGCAATGAACTGATGGCTGTGATTTCGGGCTACGACCTCGAAATCAAGTTCAATATGCGACTCATCAACTCGCTTGCGGACGCCGAGGCGTGTGCCAACGCCCTTGCTGATGTCTTCTATGAGGCACTGATGGATCAATTAATTCGAGAAAATAAACCATTTGCTAAACCTCCCGAAGCAAAAACACCTACTCTTAAATAAAAGAGAAAGAATATGTCGGAACAGACCAACAATATACAGAATAACACAGAGGAGACGCAGTTGACTGAACTCGAAGAGAAGTTCTGCGACCTCTATGTGAATGGCGGCGTAGGGTTCGCTGGTCATCTGGGTAAGTGCTACACAGAGGTATTTGGTGAGAATGCATCAAAGCGTCCTGGTGTATCGGCAAACTACCTGATACAAAAGCCTCACATATATGCGTACATCAAAACTCTTCTCTCGTCAGAACGCTTCGAGATGGAGACTATGGCAGTAAAGCTTCAAGTAACAGAAACTCTCAAAGCCGTGATGGATGAGACTGCGACAACGGATTACACAGACCGCTTTGGCGTGCCACTTTCGCCGGCTCCGCTCCGTGCCGTTTCGGTCAATGCAGCAAAGGCTCTGATGGATATTTTCCCCATCAAGCACAAAGAGGAGAACAGACTGCGTATTGAGGGTGCTGACGGCAATGTGATATTCAATGTGATTGTCCCGACTAACCCTCCGAAAGATGAGCAAAAAGAGGAAGAGTAAAAGCAAGGTAACCCGAAAGGATATTGCGTGGTGGACCTACTTCGTGATAATGATAGCACTTGTCATCTTCGGGTTCTGGAACAGCGAGGGAGCAGAAGCCCTGCTCCGAGCAATTAGAGAAGCATTTTCACTACTAATGGAATAGACTATGGAACAGCTAAAAGAATTTGTATTGAAGCACTTTAAGGTTATTACCGTAGTGCTGACTTTCGTGCTGACGATGTACATCCAGCACCTGAACAACACCCGCCAGATTGAGGACCTTATCAATAAATGCGAGCTCCTGGATGCAAAGATTGCAGACCAATACGAACGCATTGATGCTATCAAGCTCGACAAGGCGGTATTTGAGGCGACAATCACTCAGTTTACATCAATCCAGAATGACTTGCACGAGATTCGTGAGGACCTCCGTGCGCTATTGGAACACAATGCCGTATGCGGTAAATAGCAATGATTAAGAACGCCCATATTACAGTTATTACTTCCACGGAACTCACTGCGATGAGGCTCGATGATCTGGTTGGTTGTCGTGGCCTCGTCGTGGAGGTTCTATCCGAAGATCGCATCAAGAATCGTGGTGCTTTAGTGCTACTCGAAGAGCCTTATTTAGGCGAGTATCTATGGTTTATTCCCGAAAATTCAATAAGTTATGAGTAAGTTTTCACAAATCCTATTGGCAATAATCCTCCTGCTTGGAGGAGTTGTCTTCATTCAGTACAAACACTCCGTCCGGCTATCCGATGAGCGAGACCGTTACAAACAGAATAACACTGCTCTGCTCTCTGATATCGAGCGAATTAAGGTGGATTCGACCACAATGGCAGTCGATGCGAAAGCATTGCGATTGACCATTGACGAGTATGAGCGATTCCGTGCTGCTGATGCAGAGAAAATCCGTCAGATGGGGGTCAAAATTAAGAACCTTCAAGCGGCTGCAAAACATCAATTGGAGGTGGCTGCACCCATCAACGCCGTAATCCGAGATACTGTTTTCATTCGAGATACGGTACCAGTAGTTCAGCAGAAGGTCGAGATGGTATCGCCTCATATCCAGCTTGACGCAGTAATTGATAACGACAGCCTCAAAGGTGATATCCGATTGCCCGTTACTCTACAGCAGACCGTATGGGTCGAATACAAGCGTAAATGTCTCTTTTGGAAGAAGGTTAAGGCAATCCACCAGACCATATCAAGCGACAATCCCTATGTCGACATCAAATACTCTGAATACATACAAATTTAAGTACATGACAAAAATTTGAACACATCGAATTTCGGCTTGTAGAGCGGTCT